>OGVO01000137.1_pt1 | contig 13412 bp, 26 predicted proteins | sample 1575771 | NCBI WGS metagenome assembly OGVO01 (sample SAMN07581527, study PRJEB24739) | freshwater metagenome | place: Singapore | collected 2015-01 | reverse complement strand
GTTTCCCAGTCACGATACGCACGAGCTGACGACAGCCATGCAGCACCTGTGTCTGAGTTCCCGAAGGCACCAATCCATCTCTGGAAAGTTCTCAGCATGTCAAGGCCAGGTAAGGTTCTTCGCGTTGCTTGCAGAACCCACGCAGTGCGTCAAACGCTACCTTCTGTGTTTCGTAATCTTTTGTCGGCCCGCAGTCCAGATCGAGGAAGAGCGCGCGTAGTTGGCTTACATTGTCCGCTGTGCGACTACCTGCTTCGCTAAACGTAGCCAATGCAAAATACGCGTCAAACCCTTCGTCATCAAAGTTACAGGCGGCATGGAGTAAGGCGTCTACGGTTGGGTAAAACTTCTGCACCTTGCGATCATCCGAACCCCTTGCCGCAAATACGCAGTAGCTACCTTCATCCCCCAGCACCGTCCCCAAAAATGTTTTTGTATCCATAGCAGCCGATCATTGGTGTGGAACGAAGACTGAAAAAGAAGGGTGGGGAGCGACCCCACCCCCATATAAACTACAGATCAGTCATCCCAATTACCAACGATATCGTCTAGATCGGTCTTCTCGGTCGGCGCTTGTGGCGCGGTCTTCTTCACTACTTTCTTCGGCTCTTCTACATCGTCGGCCGGTTCAGCAACCTTCTCAGCTTTCGGTGCCGGAGCAACAGCGGGTGCCGGAGCAGCAGCAGCTATAGGCTTTTCGAACGACTCACCGTCGCCCGAGTCCATCTGGCTCACCGTAAAAGTGATCGCCTTCAGGGTATCCGGGTGCTCACGCAGTGCGATAACAGTACGCAGCTCGTCTTCGTTCAGCGGACGAATCGGCTTAAATACCAGCTTCATCTGACCGGCAGAGTCAAAGCGCATCTCGGTAACGACAGAGATAACGTGCGTGTTGTGTGCCTTCAAGTAGCGGCCATACGCCTGCAGCGGCATCTTCTGACCGTCAGCATCACCGAACACCGAAGTCGCAGGCAGCGAAACTTGATACACGTTGTTGTCCACACCATTCTCGGTTGCCAGAGCGACTGCAATACGCTGGCTGAATCGGCATGCACGACCTTCACCCTGAGCCGCCGAACCCTTGATATTCTGCTTACAATCCTTGCAGAACTGCGATTGACGGTTCTCCGCCGGAACGGCCGGATCAGGTGTCTGGGTGTCGCTCGACCAGCAAGTCGGCTTCATCTTCTGACCCTTGACGTAGGTGCCCGAGTAGAAGGTGCGGCCCACAGCGGCGGCGTTGATGATGACAACTTGCAGTGCACGGTCTTCCGATACGCGGACTTCTTTGCCGCCGATGAACTCGCGGAACACGTTGCCTTCGATGCTGATACGGCGGCTACCGCCAGAACCAGCCAGCTTGGTTGTCAGGTCATCTTCCAGCCCAGCGAGCAGGGCACTTGCGGCAGTGTTGGTGTTGCCAAACAGGGTCATTGCGTTAGACATGTTATTTCTCCTTACAGATCTTCATCAGGGTTGGTGATGTCTTCGAAGTTGATTACTTCGTCTTCAGGTTGTTCCGGTGCCGGGTTCGAGGGGCGAGTCAAGGAATCTACCACTTTCGAAATGCTGAAGCGATAGGTATTACCAATCTTGATGTAGGTTTCTTTAGGTATAAGCCCTTGACGTACCCATGCACGAACCGTGGATACCGAGACTGTAAAATGCTCTGCTAGTTTTTCAATTGGTACAAACGGCTCGTTCACTATTTCCTCCTTACCGTAACTGCGTATTCGCTGTCCACATTCAAACCGGGGGGCAGCACACCGGGGTTTTCCTCCAAGAACTGACGCATGTTGGTCTGGTGAATACTCTTCTCCAACAGCTCAGGCACGTTATTCTCGACAATGAACCGACCCATAGACTCCCAGTCGTTTGTCCAATATCGAGTCGATACCGTGCGGTAAAACAATCCCTCCGATGTACGCACACTCTCCAGCCCGTTGTCTTTGCAGTACTTAAGCAACGCCGATTTGACCTTTGCCATCTGGTCTTTCAGCTTCTGCTCTTCCTGCTTGAACTCGGCGCGTTTCTCCGACAGTGCAGCGTTCATTTTCAGGTACACCCTAACCAGCTTTTCAACTGGGATGTCGCTACGAGACTCGTTTTCCATAGGTGTCCTCCTAGATGGAGACTACATTATAGTGGTGTTCCGTAGATTATTCAAGTATTTCTTTGTAAAGGTCAACAACTTTTGAGTGTACGTCAATTTTCTTATCTAGCAACGCGTATACGTGTTTTTCCACGCCGGAACCCGCAAGCTGAACCACCGTTGACGGGTGCCGCTGCCCTGACCGATGCACCCGGGCGTTTGCCTGTGCGTAAATCTCTAGGCTCGGTGTCGGTGCCCACCACACCACAGTATTCGCCGCAGTCAGTGTTACGCCGTGCGCAGCCGCTTGAGGTTGGATGACCAGCACTCTCGGCTCCGGAGTTTCTTGAAATCGCTTAAAGATGTCAGCACGTTGCGATGCACTAACGTCGCCGCTGATCACCTCGTTGGTATACCCGTCCGCAGTCAGCCGATCCGAGAGTATCTTGATCACGTGCTTGAACGGCACAAAGATCAGCACCTTCTGGCTCGACTCGTCTATTACCTCGGTCAACACGGCGTAGCGTTTGGAGATATCGAATTCCAATGTCTCGCCGGTATCGGAGTAGACCGCACCGCAGTTATGCACTATTAATTGGGTTCCTGAATTCCCCCGCACTACGAATCGATTTCTGGGGCCGCAGTTAATCAGGTCGTACACCCGGTCAGAGCCCGCATCAGCGGCCATTTGTACCGGTTCAGCCTCGCGTATAAAGTCACGGGTTTTATGTTGTACGCTCGCGCCGCTTGCGCTATGGTCATTCGCCCCTTTGGGGTATCCAACCAAATGTTCCCGCGTTTGTTGTTGGACTGCTGTTGTGGTGTAACCCAACGACAATTGTTCTTTTCGTAGGGGCCATTTACATTGATTCTGTCTAATGTTAGACCCGGTAAGTATGACGCCCCCATATCCGTCCAGAATGCTTCGAACGAACCGTCCCACTCCTTGCACACTGTTATCCCACGCGCGCCGTAGTTTTTGTAGTCCTTGTCCGTAGGATTGTTGCACCGCCTCCGCATATTTGACCAGATACCGAATAGGCGACTGCGTGACATGTTGTGGGTCATGTTTCCGTGATAGCACCCGCAGCTTCGGGGAGTTTTCCGCGATGTGTTCCGTAAATACTGACTCTGCCGTTCCACGATGCTCCCACAATCGCACCGGCAAACCCACCTCGCAGTTTTTGTTGCTGCTGTCGATTTCGTCCCACGATGTAAAACCGTCAGGCGTCCGAACTTCTGGCCTGTTAAATCTACCGCTGGCATCACCATCGAGAATCTCCTTGGCCGTCACCCATCTACCTACCCATACCTTGTGGTCGCTAGTTAGGCGAACACCATCCACCATAATTAAAGGCTTGAACCCTTTGTATACCGCGCCGCCTTGAGCTACCCATTCAACCCCATCCCATACCTTGTGGGCGTCAGTAACATTTTGAATAGGTATCCAACCTTTTTCAGTTAACACCTCTGTATTATACGCTATGCAGGCAATCTGCATGAGCTTGTTCATGTTGACCGCCGCGTTGACTGCTGTGATCTCTTCCCCTGACGCCTGCACCACCATGCGCTTCTTCAGTAGGTCGTAGTATTTCTGCTGTTGCTTTGTCATCTCGACGTTGCGGCGTACGTAGGTCATCTCGGGCAGATCAAGGCACTCGTCCTTCGTAAACCGGATCGCGGGTTGCAGCGCGTTGAACACCGTATGCGTTGCGTTTTCCTTTGGTACCCACCGGAAGTTAGTCAGCTTGATCATCACCTGATCGCGGAACGACGAGAAGAACTTCGGTATTCCGTTCGGATTGACCAGCTTAGCCAAACCATACGCGTCTAGCGGAGACTGCGCGGCCGGGGTGCCTGTCAACATCCATAGCCAAGTATCCGGTCGGACGAGTCGGTTTAGCACCTTCCATCGTTTTGTCTGTACATTCTTGTACGCGTTGGCTTCATCTACGACGATCAAGTCGAACCCACCTTTGGCGATATCTTCCTCAACAATCTCTACACCGTCGTAGTTGATGATCACGAACTCTGAGCCACCGTTGATGATGGCGCGACGCTTATCCGCCGATCCGTATGCGATGTCCACCGAGCGGTGCATGGCGAACTTAAACAAGTCATTGCGCCATGCCGAGTCCATAATCGACAGCGGGCAGATCACCAACACGCGCTTGATTCGGCGTTGCTTCATTAGATAGTCCGCAGCCCAGATAACAGAACCTGTCTTACCGGTGCCTTGCTCGTTCAAGCAGAACGCACGGGTGTGCATGGTAAGAAATGCGGCTGTGGTCTTTTGGTGGTCAAACGGTTTGTGCTGCCCGGGCCAGTCATATTGGCCGAGAATGGGGGAGGGTACGTTCTTGATTCGCAGGTTGCGTAAGACTTGAGCGGCGTCTAAGTCCCAGTAAACAACTACTTGATTGTTAGGCAGTTCCTTGCTTTTAGGAATCACGGCAGTGATTTGCTTAGGATTTCGCACTCGCAACAACAACGCTTTGTTATCAATTATCCGCATTTGAACCTCGGTGTTTGCCCGATATTAGTTTCCACAAATACCCACGAGATACCCCAAATTCATTACATACTATTTTTTCCGGCACGCCTTCTTGTCGGCGCTTTATCATGTTTGCTACTTGCTCGGAAGTAAATTTAACGCTAACCACGCGGCGATTCTTGGCATCCATGTCCTGTACATTCGCCAGAACCGTGCCAGCCCTTAGATGTTTGGGGTTTATACACTTACGGTTGTCGCACAGATGCATAACGACGGGGGGACGTTCTCCAGTATGTAGGCGAAGCACTTCGCGGTGTAACAATTGCCCTATAAAAATACCCCCAACATTGCACGCGGGGTATCCGTCCTTGTTTATCGCACCTTGCCATTCGTAACATCCTGCGTCAGTAACGCATGTGTTTCGCAGTATGTCATCAAGGGTCTTGTATTTTTGCGCGTTTTTGTTGCCTAGGCGTTTTAGCTTCATCGTTTCTCCGCAGACGCGACAACCGGGCGAAGTGGTCTTCCCACCCGCCCAGCTAACTCTGAACACTTACTGTACTGCTACACTACCTACTGGTCAAGCAGGTTTTTTACCATTTCGTGCGCGATTCTTCGACGGGCTAAGCAGCCGCACTCCGTCTTTGTTTGTTCCGCCCTTGGAGAGCATCTTTATATGATCTATGTCTTTGCCCTCACGCTTGTCGGCCTTGCCGTTGCCGTTCTTGTCGGCACCGGTTTTATCCATAGCACGTCTTGCGCGTTGTCGCTCCATGCGGTCTGCATGTTCGCCTCTGGCTTTTTGTAAGGCGTACTCTCTCTTGTAAGGTCTAGGACTTTTTGTGTACGGCATCATTCATTCCTTCCATTGTGCGGGCATGACAACACGACGCAGTGTTTTCGGCATAGCCCAGAGGTCTTTGGGTTCCAAACATTTGTAGAGTATGCGATCTTCATACGTCCATAATCCCGCAGCCACTTTTGCCACAGCTTCGGCTCGTCATCTCGGGAGTAGTTCGCCTTAGTAAACGCTTTGGCGATAACAAATAACAGCCCAGCCTTGACACGCTTGACCTCGGGGAAGTGCTTGAATATAGCCAGTGCCATCAGCTCAAGCTGCCCAGTGTCCGCATACTTCGCACTCTTTCCAGTCTTGTAGTCTAACACCCTAGCGGTACCGTCATCCTCTAAGATGATAAGGTCTGCAATACCCCGCCACCACACGTTCGGTGCCTTGAAGTCGCACGGCTCCAAGTTCTCGGTCAACCCCATTGCGTACTCGCAGAGCTTCTTGCCCGGCCGATTCTTCAGGTTATCGAGGGCGCTCTTGGCAAAGCTAAACTCGGGTGGTAGCGGCACATCGGCACCGACGTAATCCTCGGCAGCTTTGTGGAACCGCGTGCCGTATATCAGATGCTCAGCGTTCTGGTCTTCCTGATAGTCCTTCGCCACCTTCAGGTGGTAATACTTCTTCGGACATTGATCGAACGTCTTGATGGACGAGAACGACCACGCATGGATCTTAGTTGCCATTGGTGCCTCAATAGGTGTTTTAATCGGCTTAACAGTCCCCATAACTCTTCCCCATACCCGACTCACAATTGACCGGCAAGCCCGCAGCCCAGTCAGGTGTCCACCGCATACAGGCTTCTACAAACTCTTGAGCTACAGCGGCTTCGGCTTCAGGTACACACACTGCAATCGCATCATGTACAGTCAACACGACCTTGAAGTTCTTGCTGATTCTTAACATCTGCTCTGCGATGATACACCGAGCCAAACCCTGCACTATGTTCTCGATGTTCTTTCCGCCGTATATAGATACTCGCCCTTTACGGGTCTTGTAGTGAAACTGTGGGCCTTTTTCGGTTTCAGTAAACTGCAGATCGTCGTATCTTATAAGTAACCCGCTGGGTAACTGTACTCCCGATTCGTCAGGCACCACCTTTACTACCCCCACTTTACCAATCGTAGCGTAGTCTCCCCGATGTAAGCAAGCGAGCGCATTTTGGGCTTCCCTCCATAGTGCGGTTATTTTAGGGTTTGTGCGGCGATAGATGTCAATAATGCGCCGGGCTTCTTCTAGATCAATAGCAACCCCCATGGTGCGTAGTTGATCCTGAAACTTAGCCGCACCCATACCGAACCCGCATCCGAGCGTAACTGTCTTCCCTATGAAACGCTCTGCGTCAGTAATCTCCGTAGTGGGCTTACCGTAAATCTGCGAAGCCATCAACTTGTATGGATCATACTTAAAATCTTTCTTGTTGACCCCCGCCAAAATCTCCGCGTTATTGTTCTTGAACACCTCCACCAGATCATCCTGCCCAGCCAGCCAAGCCAGCACCCGCGCCTCAATCTGAGCGGAATCGGCGTCGATAATTACATGCCCGGGCGGTGCGACAATAGCCTTCTTCAGCTTGTTTGCGTTAGCCCCACGGCTCGGCAGGTTTTGGAGATTCACTTTGTCATCGCCGCCCCAACGCCCCGTGTGTGCCGCGTAATACCGAATCGGCGCAGGCAACTTACCCCTTGACGCAATCTCGATGAACCGCTGAGTGCGGGTTTCTTCCAACGTAGACTTGTTACCCAGACGCGCAGCGACGAGTGCTTGCACTACAGGATTGGGGTGTTCAGCCAACGCCTTGAAGTCTTCGTCCGTTTTGGCAAACGCCCACGCCTCTTTACCTGTTGCGGCGCTGATCTTTGTGGGCGGAGTAACCCCGTTCTGCTTCAGCAGCTCTGCGAACTTGTCATTGCTCATTAGGTCGGCTCGGTCGGCCGCGCAGTCAAGTAGCAGCTTCTCTTTCTTCGCAATCGTTTCCCGCAAGTGTTCTTCCAGCAAGTCCTTGTCCAGCTCAAGCACCGGGTCAATGAACATGCGCAACGTCAGGTCGATAACTTTCAGCTCCTGCTTGGGAAACTTCTTCATCATCAACTGAAACAACTTATAGGTCAACTCGACATCATTGATGCAGTAGTCGCCGTATCGAGACAACTCTTCCGGGGTGAACTGAGTCCTGCGCTTACCTAAAGCGTTCAGCACCTCGGTGCCTTTCTCGCCAATCTCGTACCGCTCGGCCAATGCTTTCAGCGACCCGCCGACTTCAACGCCATGCAATGCACGCCCCATGCACAGAGTGTCCAGCCAACCTTTCGGGTTGATACCGAATCGCCATGACAGGATAGCCCCGTCGAACATTGTGTTGTGTGCCAGCACGAACGAGTTCTTCCAATCAAACGACGAGTGCAGCCACTCCTTGAGTTCTTCGTGCGTACCACTGCCCCACTGAGTTTCGCCGTTGTTGACCTTGATACCGATGCCGATCACCTCGAACTGCGGGCTACGGATATAGGCTTCGGTTGTGATCTTCGAAAGAGAGTATTCCCGGTCGTAATAAGTTTCCAGATCAATCGTTATCAGATCCATCGTCGTTTCCTTCAGTTGTTCTAAGTTGTCGGCGGTATGATGCGATTGTATTTTTCATGCACCGCCAGCTATTCATGTTTTGCGTCACTATCTGCGGCTGATCGAACTCCGCAAACCACAGCTTCCAATGCCCACCTTTACGGTGCTCCCACTTGATTACATGAAACCCTGCTCGTTGATATTCCTTAATTTGCTCTCGTAACACCCTCGGTATGTTCATTGCGCTTCTCCGTCACGTGTCGCGCCCGCTTGTTTCTGAGTTCTTCCTCTACAAGTGCTATTGCGCGTTCAATGTCTTTAACTGTAGCGATCTCTAATTGTGCGTCATGTAGTTCTAGCAGCATGTTTATTGACTCCATCTCCGAAGCACGAAGCACAAACTTGTGACTGTCTGCACCACGCTTAGCTACTTCATACAACGCATCTATGCCTGTCCGCAATACCGACTCGTATTCTTTGCCGAAGCCTCTTCGATGCAGTGCCTCTGACATGTTGGCGGCGTTTATCAGTCGGTTGATATCTGTCTTGGTCGCTTTGCCTTGAGTTAAGTTAGCCATAGCAGCGTGCGTCTTTACCCCAAGATCCACCATGTAGGTGTCGTACTTAGGAAGAGGCACCATACCTTCGACGACATACCCAAGCGGGTCACGAAGGATAGGTCGGGGTCGGTATTTTTTGTTGCGCTTCACGGAGTGCCCTCTTCTTTGCCTGAGATTTTGCGTTGAGTGCCTTCTGGTACTGGATGTAGCAAGCCTTACATTGGCTCGTGTATCCATGCTTAACCCGTAGATAAAAGTTATCCAAGGGCTGCTCTGTGTTACACGCTGAACATGTTTTAACATCGTTCCGCACAGCTTTCGGCTTTGTAAGTTTATGCGTTACAGACTCTTTCTGTATTTGCCCTATGATCTGCGCCCAGCTCATTGCCCCACCTTACCCTTTATCAAGTCGATCATCTCCACATAAGCGGCCTTGCTCTGCTCGTGGGTCTTGGCATACACCATCTCGTGTGCGACCTCGTATACCCTTGATAATTGACGCAGCAGAGAAGCGGCTTCCAGATCATCTTCACTGCGTGGCATTTCTTGTAGTGCGTTTGCAAGTCGTTCAGCTTTACGGCTGATGTTCAACATCTGTATCTCCTTACCAAAGTGCTTCGCCGTGGGTTTCCACCGTCGGCTTTATTTGTTTGGGCTTGGCTTGTACTACCAGCTTCCACCCGTCCTGCAAGAATCGTTGTGCTGAGTCTTTATCCCAAAACTTCCTTACAAGCACACCGTCTTCGTCATAGACCCAATACCTCATAGGTCATCCAGCATGTCATCAAGCATGGTTGCCAGCACCCATCCCACTGCCGATATCACCGCGATGATGCTCAGCAAGATCGATACAAGCAGAAGCATATTCATGACGTGGCCTCCCTCAACACCACGCCGCCCATGTCAACCCTCCCAACCAGCGAGCGCTCCCGCAATGCAGATTTGAGGTACGAAGTGGTCGATACTGGATTGCCATTTGCGTCATACCCAATGCAGTGCGCTCCGTTGCTGGAACACGCAACCACGAGCCAGAATTCGGTTCCCGGAGACTTACGGCCCCCCTTTGCTGGGTATATGTTACCGGGTAGCACTTCGCTATGGTGCTGAACATGTTGCAGTAATTCCTTTGCTAGTTTCATTTAACCCTCCAAACAACACGTTTTGGAATTCCAGCCCCTTCTTTTTAGCGCGATACCGACGTTGCCGTTCCGCGTCGCTCAACCTTTCGCGAGGCTTATCTTTCCCCCGCCCGAGCTTATACATCGGCGTAGAGTCTCTACCCATCGTGTCTTTTTCCCAGCCAGAAATGTGCACCACTTTGTGCTTGTGTAGGCATCGCATGAGACACTGCGCTGTGATTACATGTATCCCGGTTTCTTCCGCTAGTTCATACGCGGTTACGGGTGCGTACAGAAGATGTTTGAATAAGCGGGCGTACGTTTCTTGGTTAACTTTATAGGTCATCATCTCCCCCATTTTTCTCCAACCACTGTAAGAACATCAGGCAGCACACAGCATGCGCCAAGTGCGAACGCCCTGTCTCACCATCTTCGGCTTCGCCTCTCCACCATGCGTCTATGTGCCGCATTGCTGCATCGTAGTAACGTGTTGTCGCTTCGGGTACATGCTTCCAGTTGTCCGGGGCATACTTGCGAGCACCGTATTCCAATACCTGCACCACTTCTTCCATTACTCCCTCCGGTATGAGCGACCATCGTGGCTTGTCACTGTCGAACTTAATTCCCTCCATTATTTTTCTCCTGCGATATGTAATCCTCAACCTTTGCGAACCCGTCCTCAGAAAACAAATAAAAGTACGACGTGCCCTTGAACGCGCTAGTGTCCAGCACAAGACCAACGTCAGTGGCATGCTTAAATGACAGATACGGGAACTCTTGCTTGCCAGCGTTGTTTTCAATAATTACCGGTTGACCTATGCAGTCCCGCTTCCAGCCAAACCAGCCGAATCCATCAGCGCGACCGATAATGACGTAAGGCTCGCATCCAAGCCCATGAGACAACTCGGCATCCACTTCTACCTTGTTGCTAACCACAACCTCAAAAAACTTCTTTTTGCTTTTCATTACAAGCGATTCGCCCGGCGCAAGAGAAATGCACCCCATCGGCGGCAGCACTTCTACCGTTTCCTCAAAGTTTTTACGTGCCGCGCTGTTGTCTCCGGTATAAGTATGGATGTCGAAGTAATCCCTTGATGGTTTAGCTCCAGTGTTTTTGACCATAATGCGACCGTCCATCGGCTTTGAGTTCAGCCACGTCGGTGCGGGTTCACCATACACACGAACTTTCGAAGGCCAGCCGGACACTTCCTTCAGCCGATTGACCCGCTCAGAGGAATGAACCATGTCTTCGTAGTCGCTGGTTTCAATTTCGTTAAGCAGATCGTGTGCTGCGTCGAGTAGTTCTTGATAAGGTGTGTTCATGTGTTCCTCTCCTTTAGCTTGGCTTCGATCTCACGGGCGAATTTGCGAACGCCTTCATCCGACAGACCTATCCAGCTTCCGCTTGTCCAGATTTCCTCATCCGTCAGCGACTGCCAATCTTTAACGTACCCCCATTGCGTGGCGAGTCGTTTCTGCACACTCTTGTCCGCAAGGTTCAGCACGGGTTGTGGTGCGGCGTAGATCGGCACACGTTGATGACCACAGCCACTTGATTCGCACAGGCCGGGATGCCATGAAAACGCAGTCTCTATTTCTGGATCATGCGGACACATCCACGCAACCGGCTCCTCGTCAATGGCTTCGTTTAGTGTGATCTTCGCCTGTACCTTGTGATAGTCTGGTACGGTTGCGGTTTTAAGTTTGCTCATGTGTTATTTTCCTTCGGTATCAGTGTTACTGCACCTAAATCGCAACGGCCAATGACAGGACGCTCACGCAAGGCACCCTTGAGATAGCTGGTCGTTGAACAGGGGTGTCCGTTTGCATCAAAGCCGATGCAGTGCGCTCCGCTGTTGGACACGGCGACCACCAGCCACCATTCGGTTCCGGGAGACTTGCGCCCACCCTTGGCCGGATAGATGTTGCCGGGTACGACATCGCTGTCCTCTTTCGCTTTTTGCAGTAGATCGTGGGCGAATCTCATGTGTTTTTCTCCCGTAGCTTGGCTTCGATGGCGCGGGCGAACTTACTTAACTCTTTCCACCCTTCTGCCAGCGGTTCAGCGTCCATCGCTTGTGCTGCTTGACACATTTCCTCATCCGTCAGCCCTTTCCATTCCTTGCGCTGCGAAGCCACGTACTGCGAGATGGCGATTTGTGCGAAACGCTCAAGCTCATCGACCGTCACGCATTCAGCAACGACAGAGAACCCGCCCGTTGTTTCTATGCCAGCCTGGCTCGCCCATGCACGTACATTGAAAGGTGTGCTCATTTCGCCTCCAAAATGTCTCGCGCCATATCAGCAGTAAGGTTGTCCATGGATCGCTGGCACAGGTTGCCTGCGTCATTGATGTAATAGGTGTGCTCAACCAATGCGCGGAGGCGTTTCACCTCTAACTCTGCCGATTCAAGCTCAAAGCACTTGCTTTCGTAGGCTCTTTCCCACATTTCCATTGTGGGCTGCACATCAAGTGTTGGTACTTCGGAGTCTGCGCTGCGCTCTTCACGGTAGACAGTTCCGTCACCATAACAGTCACCGGTATATAGCCCTGCATATTTCATGTTCTCGCTATTCATTTCTTAGCCTTTATCACTAGCGTCTTTGCCTTGAAGTTGCGCCAAGCCTCTGCGTCAGACTGTAGCTCCATGTTGGCCTTGAGTAAGCTATCTATTTCCTGCTGCATCTCGCGCATATCTGCGTCCATTTCTGCTCGTTCTTTCTGCTCATAGGCCAAGTAAGACCTGCCACCGTGTTTACGTGCCGCATTCCAATGGTGGAAAACGTCCCCGGTCGCCCCTTTTGGGAAAGCAGATTGCAATGCCTTCTCGTATTCAGCGATTGCGAACTCATACGCTTCAAGGCGTTTAAACATTATTTGATCGCTCATGTGTTCTTCTCCCTTAATGTTTGCTCTATGGCGCGTGCAATCCGGTTACCGACATCCGTTACATAGGTTTGGTTTTCGTGGTTCACCCATGTCATCGCAATCCGACCTTGGAAGTCTTTTGCGCTTTCCATGACAGATAGCACTTCCTCATCCGTCAGCCCCTGCCATTCGCGCTGTGGTGGGGCGGTGTAGAGCGGAATCAGATTGGTAAAGCCCATTTCTTTAAAATGTTTTCTACTCCGCGATACGTCACCGCCTTGAGACATCCACGCAACCGGCTCCTGCTCTGGCTGCGCGAGTCGGGCGCGGAGGGCGTGTGCAGCGGCGTCCCATTTACCCCAATCAGTTTGCGCACCGCCGACTGTGCCGTGCCGGTCGCACGCAATCTCCAGCGCATCCAGTGCCTGCTGCATAAGTTCTTTATCAGTCATTCTTCTCTCCTGTCGATGATGCGGAAATCCGTCCCCCAATCGGGGTACTTGTGCAGGTAGTTGTCCATAGCTTGCTGAGCAACAGTCATGCTCCGGTACGCACCTAGCTTTCGCCACCTCGGGTCTTTCAACCACGCCAAACCAAGAAGCCCTTTCTTATGGCGGTAGTACACCGTGATGGGTGTGTCGCGCTTGCTCTTTCCCTTGCCGGGCTTTTGCTCAACCACTCCGCGCCGCTTGTCCTTGGCTTCGACTTTTTCTTCAGGCGTCCAGCCGCTCATCGCATCACCTTCGCGTATACATAACCGACCACGAACCCCACTGCCGTCGTCAACAACCACAGTAAAAAGTCAGTCATTCTTCTCTCCTAGTTCCTTTTGCAACCGCTCAATCAGCGCCGCCTGTTCTCTGTTGCGTT
>OGVO01000136.1_pt1 | contig 13435 bp, 25 predicted proteins | sample 1575771 | NCBI WGS metagenome assembly OGVO01 (sample SAMN07581527, study PRJEB24739) | freshwater metagenome | place: Singapore | collected 2015-01 | reverse complement strand
AGTTTATCTAGGTTCGGCTTTTGTCGATTATCAAAATGGTTATGGTCACTCATTCAATGAAGATCCTCATGTCTTCCCAGTATCTCAATTAGAAAAGCTAATTAAAAAAGCGAATCCATCAGGACAAAAAGTAGTTTCCAAAATTTAAAGATTCAATACTTGGGAACAGCAGGATTTATACTTTCAGATCAACATCGAACTATAGTTTTGGATCCTTTTATTAGTCGTCCGAATTTTTGGCAAACATTCACGCAACCTTTGCTCAGTGACCCAACTTTAGTCAAAAAATATATTCCAAATGCCGATGATGTGTTAATTGGACATGCGCATTACGATCATATCTTGGATGCACCAGAGCTATGTAAACATACAGGTGCACGCCTAATTGGTTCGAAGGCTACTTTGATGTACGGGAGATCGGCAGGTTTGTCTGAAGCACAAATGCTGGAAACCAAAGGTCGAGAAATTATTGAATGTGGGCAATGGCAAGTTGTTGGGCTGCCGTCGATTCATGGCAAAGCATTGTTTGGTCGGGTACCATTACCAGGGGATATGACTACACCACCACCTTATCCACCGAAATTTCATCACCTAAGGCATGGTCAAGTGTTTAATTGGTGGATTAATACGGGGCATCTTCGCGTTGTACACATTGATTCAGCTGATTTTATTGAACAAGAATTACAAGGTAGGCAAGCAGATATAGTCTGTTTATGTGCGATTGGACGCAAATATCGCCCGAACTATGTCAAAGATGTCGTGCGCTTGCTGAAACCTAAATACATTATTCCATGTCATTGGGATACGATGCTGACGCCTATTGATCAATTACCTAAATTATTACCTGGTGTAAATATCCCTGAATTTTTAGAAGAAATAAAAGCTTCTGGAGTCGAACCATTATTTATGCCGATTTTAGGTGAACTATATTTCGATCAAAATAATGAATCTTAAAATAAAAAAAACCGCGCTTTCGCGCGGTCTTTTTTAAAGAGACAAATTATTTTTTGTCATCTTTAACTTCTGTGAACTCAGCATCTACAACGCCATCGTCCGCTTTTTGTTGTTGACCAGCATCACCACCTTGGAGTGCATTTGGATCAAAACCTTCTGCGCCGCCAGCACCTTGTGCTTGTTCATAAGCACGTTGAGTGATTGGCATCAAGATGTTTTGTAAAGCTTCAGTTTTCGCTTTGATGTCTTCAACATCATTTTCTTTAGTTGCTGCTTCAAGCTCAGAAACCGCAGTAGCGATTGCAGTTTTTTCATCTTCAGTCACTTTGTCACCTAGATCTTTAACTGTTTTGTTTGAGCTAGATACTAAAGCATCTGCTTCGTTACGAGCTTTCGCTAATTCTTCAAATTTGCGGTCTTCTTCAGCATTCGCTTCAGCATCTTTAATCATTGCTTCGATTTCAGCATCAGACAAACCTGAGTTCGCTTTAATCTGGATTGATTGCTCTTTACCAGTGCTCTTATCTTTAGCCGATACTTTTAAGATACCGTCAGCGTTGATGTCGAACGATACTTCAATTTGCGGTACGCCACGTGGAGCAGGTGGGATATCGCCTAATTGGAAGTTACCCAACAATTTGTTTTGTTGAGCCATTTTACGTTCACCTTGGTAAACCGAAATATCTACAGCAGGCTGGTTGTCAGCAGCAGTAGAGAACACTTGTGATTTCTTCGCAGGAATCGTAGTGTTCTTCTCAATGATTGGTGTTAATACACCGCCCATTGTTTCGATACCTAAAGTTAATGGTGTTACGTCTAATAAAAGAACGTCAGTTTTGTCACCAGACAATACCGCACCCTGAATTGCTGCACCAATTGCTACAGCTTCGTCTGGGTTTACGTCTTTACGTGGCTCTTTACCAAAGAATTCTTGTACTTTTTGTTGTACAAGCGGCATACGTGATTGACCACCTACCAAAATTACGTCAGAGATGTCAGAAGTCGAAAGTCCTGCATCTTGTAGGGCAACTTTACATGGCTCAATGGTACGAGCGACTAAATCAGCAACCAAACCTTCAAGCTTCGCGCGAGTCACGTTCATTACCAAGTGTTTCGGACCTGTTGCGTCTGCAGTGATATATGGCAAGTTGATTTCGGTCGAATTTGAAGATGAAAGCTCAATTTTTGCTTTCTCAGCCGCTTCTTTCAGACGTTGTAATGCCAATGGATCTTGTTTCAAGTTGAAGTTTTGCTCTTTTTTGAACTCTTCAACTAAGTATTCGATCAAGGCATTGTCAAAGTCTTCACCACCAAGGAAGGTATCACCATTGGTTGATAACACTTCAATTTGTTGGTCGCCATCAAGGTCTGCGATTTCAATGATGGATACATCAAAAGTACCACCACCTAAGTCGTAAACTGCAACTTTACGGTCGCCTTCTTTTTTGTCCATACCGAACGCAAGTGCCGCAGCAGTTGGTTCGTTAATGATACGTTTAACGTCTAAGCCAGCGATTTTACCCGCATCTTTGGTTGCTTGACGCTGTGCATCATTAAAGTAAGCAGGAACAGTAATAACTGCTTCTGTCACTGTTTCACCTAAATAATCTTCTGCAGTTTTTTTCATCTTTTTCAAGATTTCAGCAGAGATTTGTTGAGGAGCTAATTTTTTATCGTTTACTTCAACCCAAGCATCACCATTGTCAGCTTTGATGATTTTGTAAGGCACAAGACCGATATCTTTTTGTACCGCTTGGTCTTCATAACGACGACCGATTAAACGCTTAATTGCGAATAATGTATTTTTCGGGTTAGTGACAGCCTGACGCTTTGCAGATTGACCTACAAGGATTTCACCATCTTTATAAGCAATAATAGATGGCGTTGTACGTGCACCTTCTGCGTTTTCAATTACTTTAACTTTGTCGCCTTCAAGTACCGCTACACATGAGTTAGTAGTACCTAAGTCAATACCAATGATTTTAGCCATTTGGATGTTTCCTCAAAAATTCTTTTGTAATGTTTTCACTTGTTATTCGATATGAGAGCCAATTAAAATTTTTCAAGTTGTTTAGATCAAATTTTTTTTCAACTCTCAATTTTATAAGGCTTAAGCGCCAACCATCACCATTGTAGGGCGGAGTATAGTAATTTTAGTGACGATGCAGTATCACTTTTAACATCTCTTGGAGTCCCCGAACTTGAGCTTCGAGAAATTGAAATGCATTACAAGCGCGAGTACATACTCAATGGACGCCGGCCCGAGAAAGTATCAAGGGATACAAAACCGGTAATACGATCCAAACTCGTTACGAAGGCATTGGAGATGCCACCATACTTGATACCACTCAAAGATGCTGAATCCGTTTGGGCAGACGTGGCTAGGGCTTACTTGACCGTGACACGACGTGTTGACCCCAGTCACTACGATTATCACATACTGGATTATTCTGCACCCAATGTGCCTGTAAAGGAAATTACACGATGGCACAAACGGATAATCATACCCTACCGATATAACGGTGAGTTGGTTTTTTATCAAGGGCGCGCTTATGCCCCAGACGTGCTGCCGAAATACCTTAATTCATATGAAACTGGCGCGGACGCGCTGTTTAGTCGTATCGATTTGATGTATGATACGGAAGTAGATACGATTTTCATCGTCGAGGGGTTCTTTGACGCGTTACCCATTGACGGGATAGCGTGTTTTAGAAATAAACTCACACCGGAACAAATTGAAGTGTTAAAAACACTCGATAAAAGAGTAGTATACATACCCGATCGTAAAGGTAACGGTTTCATTGGAGCTAACCAGATGTTAGAAGCTGGTTTCGAGCTTGGGTTGCCTGATATTGGTTCTTGTAAAGACATTGACGAAGCCGTGCAACGGTACGGTAAATTCTACGTACTCACGAGCCTATATCAGAACATATACAGTGGAGACGAAGCCGCAATACGTTTGAATGTATATTGCATAGATGGAAATAAAAATGTCAGAAAATAACACATACGATTCTTCACAAATTAAAAAATTAACGGACCGCGAGCACGTACGGTTACGCACTCAAATATATCTCGGGAACATGACCCGAGTTCAGTACCAAATCCCACTGTTCCTAGACAATCAGTTCAAAATCGACACTTGCGAATTTGTACCTGCAGTCTTTAAATCTCTAGGCGAGATCAAAGATAACAGTATCGATGAATTGACGCAAAATGGAGCGAAAGTCAAACGCATTGACGTGATGGCAAATCCGAAGCTGGGGTGGTATCATATAGCTGACAATGGTCGTGGTATACCGATCGACATGCACGAGTCCGGTGAATATACTCCACAGGTAGCACTATCGTCTCTACGCGCTGGACGCAATTTCAGCGATAAAGAGGTTGGCGTAATCGGTCAAAATGGCGTGGGCGCATCTTGTGTGAACTACTGTTCAATCGAATTTAATGTGAACATTAAACGAGACGGTAAGAAATACTCACAAACATTTACAAATGGTGCTGATACTATTTCCGAGCCGACAATAATCGATGCAAGTGGTCCGACAGGAACGGCTGTATCTTTTATCCTGGATCCAGGGGTATTCACTAACGGTACCGATTTACCGGAAAATCTTGTACGCAACCGTTGCATGGAGATAGCATTCAATAACCCAGGCTTAACGGTTACATATACGCCAATGAACGACACTCTATCTGTGCCTGGCGAAATGCAATCGTTCCAATATGCCAATGGTTTCAGCGATATAATCCCCCACATCAGTAAAAGATATGCAACATTCAAAAGTGAAGATATGGAATTCTTTGTTGCATTCGATCTGCATAAAGGACAAGACGAGCTCATGTATACATGGGTGAACAGTTCTCTGTTATTTGACGGGGGCATCTGTAACACCCAATTTATCAATGCATTTTCCGAAAAAGTAGCCGACCACCTTTCATCGAGAGCAAAGAAAGCTCGATGCGAAGTGACGAAAAATGATGTACGTGAGAATCTAGCCATCTTCGGTATTCTCAAAGTGAAGAATCCTGAGTATGACAGCCAATCAAAGACACGTTTAACTGGCCCGAACCTGCGCAATAAGATTATTGCGACAATTGATGCCAACTGGAAACTGTTCTGTAAGAACCACACCGAGTGGTTTGATATGATACTTGAGCGTGCAGCACGTAGGGCCAAACGCAGTGCAGACGATGCATCCACCAAAGAGTTGGCAAAACTATCTAAAAAGAAAGTACCAGGCCTCCTGAACGCAAACTCAAAAGACCGTTAAAAGTTACAAACATTGATTTAGCATTAGAAGATATTGAGCGTGGATTAAGTGTCAAAGAAGCATCAAACAAATATGATATTAAGTTAATGACTTTATATCATCATATTAGAAAAAATAAGAAAGAAGGAGAACATGATTAAATGCTGGAATTGTGATGAATTGATTGACGAAGATGAAAAAGTAAGGAAAATTGAAGGCAACAGAGTTTGTGAAGAATGTTATCTTCAATATAGAGAAGAACAAAAAGAAGATTACGAAGCAGACTATTGGGATAGAGTAATTGATGAAAGGAAAGGGAAATAAAAAAATGAATAGAGTATTGATTATAACAGCATGGATATTGATTATGGTCGGCTACTGTGCTTTCTATGTATGGATGGCACATATTGATTTCAAGGAAGGAGAAAAGGAATGAACGCACAAGAAATGTTTGAAAGAATTGGTTGGAAGAAAGTTAAAAAACCAGCAGAATTAGAACCTACCTTCAATGACCATTATTCAAATAATGCTATTGTTTACGAGTTTTATCACGAAGGAGACCTTACGTGCAGACTTTACTTTATTGGCGGAGTATATGGTTATGCTGTTGATAATTTAACGGCTATTGAAATTGTACCTAAAGAACATCAAGCAATCACACAACAAATGAAGGAACTAAAATGGCTATGAAATACAAAGTAGGGGATAAGGTTAGAGTTAAAAAATGGGAAGATTTAAAATCGGAATACGAAGTTGATGAAGATGGATATATTTGTCATGGTGTTGTATTTAATGATGAAATGAGAGAATATTGTGGAAAAGAATTAGTAATAGGGTATGTAGGAATGGATGAATATTTATGTCATGGTAATAATTGGTTATGGCAAGATTGGATGTTTGAAGATGTTGATGACACCAAATTAAAAATTCAAGAAAGTGAATTTGATCCACGCATAATTCAAAAAGGTCTAATTGGTGGTTTCACAACAAAAGAATTAGAAAATAAAATTGATCACGAATTAGTCATTCTTCAATTAACCGAGTTAAACGCACTCAAAACACGTCAATTAGATGAGTTAATGAAGTTTATCGCTCATTTAGTCCCAAAAGCACATAAAGAGTATTTATCACATCATTTGAATGATGTTCAGTTGATAGATGGTATCATGTACCACGTTAGAAAGGGGAAATGATGAATAAAGAATATACAAAACTTCAAGCAATCAAAGATATTATTGGAAGATTTGATAGTGTTGGAGAAACAAACGCAGACAATGAACGATATTTTAATCTATTAGAACTTGAAAATGTTTTAAAAGCATTGATTACTTCACTAATTTATGAATCACAGAATGTTATAGATAGACGTTATTCAGTTAATAAAAGTGGCAATAAAGCATTTGAAATCATTGATGAAATTTATGAATTAACACAAGAAGCATTACATGAATTAAGAAATAAATTGTGAAAGGAAAATACAATGATAAAACCAAAATATAGATTTTCATTCAGGTTTTTTAAACTAATAGATTATTGGTCATTAGGAATTATTTGTGAACAAGAACAATTTACTATCGGTTTAATAAAATGGAAATTTACCATAACTAGATTAACAGATTGGAGTAAATAATGACTAATACAGAAAAGCAAAATCTAGTATATGCGTTACTAGAAGATTTAGCGGAGTGTAATTTAAACCACACAACAAAAACAGGATTGAATACTATCTTTATTGATTATCTTAAATTGAATAACAAAGCAACACCTAAAAAGATTGTATATAGAGAATTTATGAAACTTACGCCGGGACACGAATATAAGGAATCTTGCCCAAATTGTAATTCTGTATTTGATTATGATGAGTTAGGAAAGAAACACTGTTCAAATTGCGGTCAAGCATTAGATTGGAGCAAAAATGATTGAGTTCATCTATGGCAAAATCAAAACGCACATTAGCGACCGAGATTAAAGCTAAGACCAGAAAGGAAGTGATAGAAAGAGATAAGCACTGTATATTTTGCGGAATGCGAGGTAATCAAATTTGTCACATAATCCCACGATCACGAGGTGGACTTGGAATAAAGGAAAATCTTGTCTTAGGTTGTTGGGAATGCCATATGAAATTAGACCAGTCAAGCGATAGGAAAAAACTCTTGCAAATTGCGAAAAATCATCTGCAATCAAATTATGGGGACTTTGACGAAAGTTCTCTAAAATACAAAAAGGGAGAATAGTATGAAATTGGCAGAAAAGTTGTTACTCATTCAATCCGAATTGAAAGCACCGAAAAATCAACGCAACACATTCGGAAACTACAATTATAGAAGTGCGGAAGATATTCTTGAAGCTTTGAAACCTTTATTAGTCAAACACAAAGCAACAATGACTATTGATGATGATATGGTTAATCTTCAAAATCGTTTCTATGTAAAAGCGACAGTTACATTGAGAGATGTTGAATCCAATGAAGTCGTTACTACAAACGCATTTGCTCGTGAAGAAGAAACTAAAAAAGGTCAAGATTCTTCTCAGATTACAGGTAGCACTTCATCTTATGCAAGAAAATACGCTCTAAACGGAATGTTTGCCATTGATGACACAAAAGACAGTGATGCCACAAATACACATAGGAAAGAAGAAACGTTGCCTAAACGCTCTGAAAATGCGTCACAGAGCGACATCATTCAAATTCAGAAGTTATACACGAAAGAAGAAATTGATAAAGTTCTCAAACATTACAATGTATCAGTGTTAAGCGACTTGCCAAAAGATGTGGTTTTGCAAGCCATCGCTAAAAGGATGAAATAATGGAAATCGTTAAATACATCGAAAATCAACTTGCACAAGAAACGATTGAAAAAATATCTTCGATTGAATTAGCAGTCAAAAGACTTCAAGACTTGCAATCACAATACAAGCAAGAATTGATTGACATCATGGAACAACATGGCATTGATACGATTGAGAATGAAACCTTTAGAATCAAGTATGTTCCAGAAGGAGAGTCAGTTGTATTGGATCAAGACAAGTTAAAAAAACAACATGAAGGAGTGTATCTTGAATGTCAAAAAGTGAGCAAGAGAAAATCATCAGTGCGAATCACAATAAAATAATATTTGATGAATTTAACCATACTTACACATTAAATGGCGTGATTCTCCCTTCGGTCACGCAAGTGATGAAAAGATTATCAAAAGAGTATTACACTGATATTAATCAAGCAGTCATTGAAAAAGCAGGAAAACGTGGCACGAAAGTTCACCAAGCAATAGAGCTATACGAAACAATGGGTGTTTATGACGAACAAGTCAAAGACTATGTATTGCAGTATTTACGAGCCAAAAGTGCTTACAAGTTCACACCAATTAAACAAGAGTTGATGCTTACCAATGGAATATATTGTGGCACAGTGGATATGATCGCAAACATGAATGACAAATTAGTCTTAATTGATTTGAAAGCTACATCAAAAATCAATGACATATTGGTTGAAGTTCAGCTGGCAGGGTATAAGCAATTATTATCGGATAATGGCATTGAAGTTGAAGATTGTTATGTATTACACTTGACCAATAAAAGTGCCAAGTTAAAGAAAATTAGACCTAATGAAACGTTGTGGAAGGAGTTGCTTGATGAAACTTATCGGAACGTTTAGAGAAGTCTTACACACCGATTCATCACTAAGAATCACGTTTGATGTGCCAAGACATTACATTCAATCAATTCAAGAACTATCCAAAGAGCGATTGCTTGAAATTGACATCAATGAACGCAAAGGGCAAAGAACACTAAGGCAGAACGCATTATTATGGGAGTTGATTCATCAAATTGACCTTCACGAAAATGGTAGAACTCACAAAGATAGCGAAATGGCACTTTACATCAACTTGATTAAGTTAGCTAAAATACGTATAGATTATTATCAAACGCTACCAGAGGCCACAGAATCGCTTTTAAGGGCATATAGATACGTTGAAGTAAAAGAATCACGCACGAGTGAAAAAGGCACAGAAACGGTTGTAATCGCTTGTTATCGTGGTTCCAGTCAGTTTACTAAAGAAGAAATGACAGACTTTATTGAAACTATCATAAATTATGCGACACAAATTGGTATGAACATTGATTATTACGTTGATGAATTGAGTTTGAAACCAATAAGGAGAGAACATGACAGAACACGAGATGGAAACGATTGATGTTAGTCAAATTGAATCAAAGCGATTGTTAAGAATGAAGTGGATATTTGATTATTGGAAACGAACAAAAAATGATAGTAAATTAGAACAGTTTAGTGATACGATTGAATTAGTTGAAAAAGAACTGAAAAGGAGACATTTATGACATTACAACAGTATATCGACTTAATCGAACACAAAGGGCAGTACGACATCAAAATCAACTCATGGAACAATAATTGCGAAGTATGGTCAAGTGCTGGAGTTAGAACCCACGAGTTTGAAACTGAAAGTGAGTTGATCGCATTTCTAAGAGGCATTTATTATACACTGGTGGATTATGACGCACATTAAGTTTGAAATACCACCAAGACCAAAAGGCAGACCACGATTCGCTAATGGACACGCATACACGCCGAATGCAACCAAGATTTATGAAGATTCAATGGCACAAGAATATTTGTTAAAAAAAGGCAAGAAGTATTTAGGACCAGTGAGTTTATTTATCACATTTAATTACAAAATACCTAACTCAAGAATCAAAGAACTAAAACATGGCCAAGTGTGTACTGAGAAAGCAGACCTTGATAATTTAATAAAAATCGTAGGAGATTCATTGAACGGTATCGCTTTTCTTGATGACAAGCAAGTTTATAAGATTGTAGCAGAAAAGAAATGGGCAGATTCAAACAGTGTTGATGTGATGATATTTGAATATGGAGAACCATTAACATAATAATATGGTATATTGAAAAGGAAAGGAGTATATAATGGAAAAATTATACACAGTTGAGCAAGTAGCAGATATTTTACAAATGAAGATGAATTCAATTTACAGATACATTTATCGCAATCAATTAAAACATCATAAAGTTGGTGGTGCGATTCGTATCAGCGAAAGTCAGTTAAAAGAATTCTTAGAAAAAGGCAAGTAGTATGGCAGAAAAAAGAATGTTTACTAAAAAGATTACATTTAGTGATGAATTCATATCAATGCCACCCAGCAGTCAAAATCTTTATTTTCACTTAAACATGGAAGCAGATGATGAGGGTTTCGTGAATGGGGTTAAACGAATTATGCGAACAATCAACGCAAATGAAGATGACTTAAAGATATTGATTACTAAAAGATTTGTGCTTGTGTTTCAAAGTGGTGTAATTGTGATTAAACATTGGAAATTGCATAACACTATAAGAAATGACCGATTTAAACCGACTGATTACACAAACGAAAAAGCATTGATAACTGAAAAAGATAATGGTATTTATACGTTATGGCAACCAAGTGACAACCAAGTGACAACCAATGGTATGCATAGATTAGAAGAGATTAGATTAGAAGAGATTAGTATAGATAAAAAGAAGAAAAATGTGTATGGGGAATTTAAGAACGTTAAATTGACCGATGACGAATACAAGAAACTTGAAGAAAAAGGGTTGTTAAAAGAAATTGAAAATCTTGATTCTTATATTGAATCAAAAGGTGTCAAGTATAAAAATCATTATGCCACCATTCTTGTATGGGATAAAAAGAACAAAGGCAATATCTCAAAAGCAGTTGATATACCTTCCTATTACGCCGAGAAAGATGATGACAGTGAGAAACAAGACTTATTAAGAAAGTTGAGAGAGATGGAATGACAAATGAAACGAATGCATGAATTAGAAAAGTTTATGAAACGATATTCAATCACACCGTTGAAAATGAGCGAATTATCACAGATACCATCACAGTCAATTAGAGGGTACTTGCGAGGCGATTATAAAATTACTGACTTTAAGTGGCGAATGTTGAAATCAGCGATTGATAAGTACCAACATCAACCAAAAATGATAAGCGTAATACCAGAGTACATCATTCAGTGCTTAACTGACTTTGACAACACGATTGTGATGAAAAAGAAAATCAAAGGAAAGGAGAAAGAATTCGCAAAAGACTTGAAGAAATTAGGTTTCAAAGTACGACTATACGACACTGGAGATGACCACTATGTTATCGAGAATAAAGAGAGATTTCCAAATAAACCGACATTATTGAAAGAATGTAAAGTCATTATTGACTGAAAGGAAAGACAATGAATCAAGTTATAATCACAGGAAGATTAACCGCTAACGTAGTGTTGAAAAAGACTCAACAAAACAAATCAGTAACAAGTTTTACGATTGCAGTTAACAATGGAAAAGATAGATCAGCAGACTTCATCAACTGTGTTGCATGGGAAAAGACAGCCGAGTTATTATCGCAATACACTCAACGTGGGCATATGATAGGGGTTATAGGAAAATTAACCACAAGGACATATGATGACAAAGACGGTCGCAAACAATATGTAACCGAAGTCTTAGTCCGTGAGGTTGAATTCTTAGAATCAAAACCTAAACAAGAGCCACGATATGAAAATCCATACGAAAATTACGTAGGCGAACCAGAAAAACCACTTGATATTACAAGTGATGACCTACCATTCTGATGATTAACGAAGATGTCAAACACGCATTACTGAATTATCACAAGTTTAAAGGGTGGATAAAGTCGTGTGAAGATGAAATTGAAGTGATCGAAACGAAACAAATTAAGACTGGTGGCAGTATCATACGAATGCCAGAACAACCGACCTCGAACAGCTCTAAGCAGATTCACTGGATAATGGCGAAAGACAAAATACGCAAGAAGATCGACAACTACAATTACTTTATCGAGTTAGCAGATGACTTCATAAAATCAGTTCCACCAAGTAGCAGATGTCTTGTGTATGATAGATTTGTCACACAAATGTCATACGAAGAACTTACAAAAAAATATCCATATAGCGAAAGGCATATCAGAAGAAAGATAGACCGACTAATTGAAAGATACGTTGATAAACGTTAAAGGAGGAACTATGAGATTTAAAAAAGGCGATGTTGCAAATGGTAATCCAAGAGTAGTTGAACTAAAGCAACAACAGTTATTCAAATCACTAGATGGATTTCATCAAGACATTAAATACTGGTCAATTAAAAGAGGACTACACAAAGCAGATCCAATTAAACAGATGGTAAAGCTTATGGAAGAAATCGGTGAATTGGCAAATGGCCTTAATAAGAACAATGACAAGGTGATTGTTGATAGCGTAGGAGATGTATTCGTAGTTTTAACGATATTATGCCAGCAGTTAAATATTGATTTAACTTCATGTGTTGCAGCTGCATACAATGAGATTAAAGACCGCAAAGGAAAACTTATTAATGGAATATTTGTAAAAGAGCAAGACTTAAAGAAGGAGTGACTATGAAAACAAGTGAATTAAGAAAAATTGCAGGAGAAAACGTATATGAGTTTCAAAAGACAGAAGATTTTATTTATATTCATTATTTAGGTCATAAAATAATGACATTAGATTTACAAAACCAAGCAATAACTTTAGGAAATAATGTTTTATTAGGTACTCCACGTATCAAAAAAGTTATGGTTGCTCTAATTGAATATTCACTAACACCTCTCAACGAACGAGAAGATGAGAAGAAGTATCGAGTTTTAATGGATACCAACTTTACACAAAGTTTTAGTTACCTTACACTGATATTAAAAAACAACACGTATTATTTCTCTGTATTTAAAAACAATGAAGAAGAATATCAAAGAATCTTCACTCAATCAGAAGTTGACAATTTCCCTCAAAAAATCAAAGGGGCGATTGAGTGCGGTTTTCTAAAGATGTTTGAGGCAAAAGAATAAAGATGTCCTATCGGACACGATTATATGTGGTATAATAGTAGTATAAAGAACCGACAAATTTAGTCGGCAAAAGGGTTAAATGCCCTTTTTTTATATGCAACGAATGGTTTTGTCGGTTTTCCCTTCCTTTTCCGATATGTCAGTTCAATTCTGACACGTTGCACTTTTTTCAATAAAGCGAGGAACAAAATGAGAGATATAGAATTAGTCAAACGATTATATATTTTGAATTCTAAAAAGAGAACAGTCGTCAGTTGGAAAGAAATTGCAGATGAATATAATGAAATCAAAGGAACTAAATTAAGCCCACAAGGGATAAGAAGTTATCTTAA
>OGVO01000135.1_pt1 | contig 13445 bp, 5 predicted proteins | sample 1575771 | NCBI WGS metagenome assembly OGVO01 (sample SAMN07581527, study PRJEB24739) | freshwater metagenome | place: Singapore | collected 2015-01 | reverse complement strand
ATAACGAAAAAAATAATTTAACCCTAGTATATCGTAAAATAGGGGACAACTTCATGTTCGCCGTACTCGATTACGTGCACGCCAACCATTTCTCCGAAATCGGTAATCGAGGCTTAGTATTCTCCTCGGTAGATAATGGTAACGTGTATCTTATCCGGGAACACATCAACTATATCGACCACCACGATTACGACCAGGAGCAAGGAGACGCTTTCTCACCCAATCCTCTGACCCCTCAGTCCATTTACCAGACCGGCTTAGTAGGAGTGGCTAAAAACGATTCACCGTATAGTCGAAAGAATTTGAAACGTATTTTCATCGAAGGAGGCTTTGCTCCTGATTCCATCTTGGAAATCTCGGTATACGGCATCAGCTCGGTCTGCGATGAAGGCGACTGCTGCAACCAACCGATATTTACCAAACGCTTGGTTATTCAAGACGATTGCGGTATCCCCAACGAATGCACGATTCTACCGGACCTTAAATATTACAAGGGCGTCAAGTACTTTAAGAAGTATTTAACCATCCCGATGGGGGCGGACACCGTTTTGTACAATGAGCTATTTATCCGAGTGGTGGTAATCAGTTCCAACTTTTATCTGACCGCTATCTCAGGCTCCTATGAGGTCGTGGATAACCTGGATGAGAACCTGCTACTTTGCACGACCCTTATCCCTGAAAACGAGGCTATCGTAATTGATACCGGCGGGGAGGAACCACTAACGCTCACCAACTGTGAAGTCTGTCGGTAAATACACCCGAGCCACCCCTATATAGAGATGGCTCCGATGTCACAATATGCACTCAAAATATTCGCAATAGCATAATTTAAAAAAATAAAAGAGTTGTCAATGTCCAAAAACAGAATGGCAGGAAAAGGTAAAAACAAACGCGCTGGCTCTAATTTAAGTACCGGCCGGGACTATTCCTATGATAAGGCATACCAATCCTCTCCCAGTAGGGTGGCTTACCGCGTGGAATTAAACCGTAAGAATCGTGAACTTCAGAAAAAAGGTAAGGCTAAAGTTGGAGACGGCAAAGACGTGTCACATACTAAATCACACAAGAAGGGCGGCACCCTCAAGAACGGTTATCGCCTAGAAAAAGCCAGTAAAAATAGAGCTAGAAAATAAAGCTTTTTGACTCAAAGAGTTTTAGGAAGTCAAAATTAATAGGAATATAAATACAAAATGGCAACACAAAACAACGGACAGACGGGGGTGAGTCAATCGACTTTGGACAGCTTGCTTAAAAACGGTCAAGACCCATCCTTTGATAGCAAGATATTTAACTCCTTACCCTATTTAGGGTCTAGTGCCATTGAGGGTATAACCAATCCATATTTAAATAACAGCAATACCCCCGTAGCCGGGGTTCGGTTGGATGCTAACAACGCTCCCAACACGAGTGAGCAGAATCGGCAGCTATCCAACGCCACTTTCGATTTGAACGCTCAGGCTTTCAACAACCAGAGGACCGCTATCGTAAACAATCAAAATCAACAGGTTCGACAGTTGACTCAGCAGGCCAAGGATGCCCAAGCCACGATGCTACAGACTTTTGGTCAGGCTAGTTTCCTAATGGGAGATGAGTCCAGCCGCAACCTGTCGGCATTGACGGATAACACCACCAAGCTTCGGCTCGCGGTAGGAGACATCGCCAACCGTAGTCTGGAACTTCTGAATCAAAACGCGCTGAACTTTGCTCAAGCCAACGTCCAGGCTTTAGGCCAATCTCGTCAGCTAGATTTCCAGGATAGACAACAACAGTTCTCCGAAGACATTACTCGCGGACAGGAGCAAGGCTTCGTGTTCGACAAGGGCGTCAAAACTTCCACCCCAACAATGGCAAGAGAAAGCTTCGATTTTCAAAAAGAAGTAACAGGGGCTGAGTTGACCGGCGATTTTCGCGGCCAACGAACTTTACAGGGCATGATGACCGATGCCAATCTGGTTAGCCAACGTATAAACCAAGCTATTACTCTCGGTCAATACGATGGATTCGAGCGAGACTTAACCGGTGTAACCGATATGGATGGAGTGTTCGACCCAACTAACCGTACCGGTGCCCGCTCACAATCGGGGCAAGTATTCGACCTTCAGTTGCCGGGAATGCAGTATGATGCTGAGAAGAATCGTTATGCTCTCGAATCAGGTCTAGCTCAAGACGAGATTGATGCTATGAGACAAGAGTTGGCCGCCAGTTATCAGCAAAACAAATGGACCGAGGAGAACTATAAAAATATATTTGGCGGCAACTCTCAGGTCGGACAACTAGCCAGCCTGTACGATTTCACGATGCAGGAATTTCTCAAGAATCCTAACGAGGCCAACGCCGCTAAACTGGCTGAATTGAAAGCTCAGATTGACTCTCAGGTTGGTAACAATAATGGCATGTACTACAAATTTGGTGGCCTATCCATTGACCCTAAGACCGGAGCAATGAGCGCTAACGTTGAATCTACGCCGGATAAAATAATCGAATTTGGTTTCGATGGAAATGCTGATTTTAAGTCCAGTATTCCGGCAGTCAATGAGAAACTAGCCTCGGCCAGAACAGACCTTACCAAGTATGTAGTTGAGCAGATTCTACCAAAAGGTGACAGCCCTGAGTTCATCAACAAGATATTCTTCTCGGCTGACCGGGATGGGAATAAACTTCTGACCGCGTACAAATTAGCGGATAAAGACGGTAAACCAGTTGGCGGGTACGGTTTTTACGAGCTCGACCTGAGTAAAATGAATATTAAAGATAAGGCCAAATTACAGGAGGCGGTGCGTGATGGCAAATATACCAAGGATGACGGCACGGTAGTTGGCACCGGAAATAAAGACTTAAACAACCTGAATAACGTGCTAAACGAGTTTTCACAATCGAAGGGTCTTATTAAAAACCGCCTGGACACCTCAGCTTTCATGGGTAAGATGGACCAATACGGAGTCAGTAATAAGCAGGTGCTAGATGGGGTCAGCAACAAGCAATTAATGAGCCTTCTAATGCTCTCTAGTAAACCCGGCGGTGTAGCCCTATTCACTAAGGACAGCCAGCTGACTGACTTCGCTTCGTTCTCAACCAATATGCGGGATACCGTGGATAACATCAACGAGCAAGCCAATCGCGCCAATAATCCCGGTATGGTAAACACCGACCAGGCTTTCAGAGACTTGGTAAACGGTGAAAAAGAAATCAAACTTAAAGACCGGGCTGGAAATGTTATGCGTGACAATGCTGGCCGGGAGATAAAACTAAACTACTCACTTAACGATAATGATTTGAAACTTTTGAGGAATTTACGCACTTGGTATAACCAGTACGATTCAGGCAACCAGACTTACGCCCAGGATTATTTGAAAGGCATTTTATCATCTCTTGGAGCAGGAATCGGAGCATCCGATTTTGAACGCTCTTCCGGCGAGTGGGCCACACTGTTAGACCCTATCGCTGTATCGCTTCAGTAGCTAACGTGACGGCCTCTGACAACACAAATACTAACAGCTACAACCATAGTTAACATGCTATATTCCCAACTCTCGTATTCGAGTCTCAAATCGCTGGTGCCACCACCACCTGAACCTCCGCAAATTGAGCGGAGTTTCGGTCAAAGAGTAGCCAGTACTATGCCTACCCCGGATTTAGGTAGGTCTCGCCGCTCTACCTCACAACCGTCTGAGCCACAGAAGATGCAAGGGAGTGGAGACTTACTTAGTTTTTTTAGGAGTCCAGTAGATAATGCTAGGGTCAACAGTGCTTTTGGTTTTCGTTCGGTGCCAAAAGGAACTAAATCGGTCAACATGGTGGGCGGTAAACAGCTCAATACGGGTATCGACCTCGGTGGCAAAATCGGCGACCAAATCAAAGCCGCCGCCCCAGGAAAAGTTGTGTCAGTAGTTACCAATCCAAAGGATAAGGCATTCCGTGCTGGGTGGGGCAAACATGTTTTAGTCGAGCACGACGTAAACGGTCAAAAAGTTTATACCAGATATAGCCATTTAAATGACGTAGCCGGATTGAAAGTGGGGCAAAGTATCGGTGCCGGAACCTTATTAGGGTTCTTGGGTAAATCCGGAAATGCGACCGGTCCACACCTTGATTTCGAGATGTTTACCAAAGATGCTAAGGGTCGAAACAAGTTTATCGACACCAACAAACTTTTTGGTAGGTGAGCCAGTTGACAAAAACTAAAATACGTTCTATGTTGCAATATCTGCACATATTGGAATGTATTATGACAAAATTATATAAAAGGTACATTGAATTCAGCAAAGAAGCCCGACAACGCCTCGACCAAAGTTTCTATAATCGGTACTATAAAATGATTCGTTACGACAAGATTTATAGTACGACAGGTAAATTCAGTTCTACTTCACTACCTGTTTACGAGAAATGGAAGTCATACGAGTTTTTTAAAAAGGAGAATTTTGAGATATTCCTAGAAAAACTCTTCGAAGAACTGGATAAACAAGGAAAGGAAATTGATGAGGTTTTGATTGCTAAGAATATACCGCTTTTGGTGCGCATAAATCTGGAGGAAGGTTTCTACCCTGGTAATACGGAGTGGATAACTAAGTCTAAGGCTAAAAAAACCAATAGAATCCATCGCATAAAACACCCTATCGAGTTCCAAGGAAAAGTCTATTCAGCCAGAGCGCTTGCCAAGGAAATAGGATGCGGGATTGTAACAATATATAATTTAATACACCAAGGAAAAACTTCTGAGTCTGAAATAATGGCGGTCAAGCTTCGTAGTAATAACATCTACATTCCGAATCGCAACGCCAAAACCTATGAGTATAAAGGTGAGTTTAAAACCGCTCAGGACTTAGAAAATATTTCACGTCGCTGGGGAGCCAATATCTCCCGTACACTTATCATCGAGCGCATCGAACGATATGGCTACACCCCGGAAGAAGCCGTCCATAAACCGACCCGCACCAGAAAGAAAAAATAAAATATAAACAACTAGAAAAACAAACACAAACATGCTTTATTCCTTATTAGGATATAATAGCCTGAAATCTTTAATCCCACCCATGCGATTCACCCCGACGGATTTCGGAACAACCCGTCGTAGTGGTACGGTTAGCCGTGATTTGGGCCGGACAAGAACACAGGCTAGGACCCAATCACAAGGGTCGGCTCCACTAGAGCAGATAAACCTCGAAGGGGTTGGGGCTGATTTCGTGAAAAAAGTTCAGAGCGTTATCGACAAATACGGCCGAGGTAAATCACCTATAAACGCTCAGCAGCTTATTCAGGCTTCACAAAAATCCGGAGTTCCTATAGACTTTATGTTAGTCTCCGGTATCCAGGAATCAAACCTCGGAACGGCCGGTAGAGCCGTGGCTACCCGCAATATATTTAACGTCGGAAATACCGATGGGGGTGATGGAAAAGCGGCGAAGAGGGATAAGTATAACGAATTTCACGACGACTGGATGTCGGGTATAAACCGTTTCACCTCCTTGATTACAAAGCAATATTTCCCTGGTAAGAAACCAACCCTAGATGCTTTTATAGCTAATGACTTTAGGAGGCCAGACGGGGCTCGGTACATGACCAACCCCAAGGCAAAACAAGCATATATCTCTCTGGCGAATAGCGTCAGAAAAATGTTAAAATAAACGTTCCGTTTAACTAAAACACAACATGGCACAAAATACAAACACTAATAGCTCCGGCGTCGGTAGCACTTTCGTTCCATATAACGATTTTTTAAAAAACACGATTCGAACCAATTATACCACTCCCGGTGATGCAGTGCTAGAGGTGGCACCGGTCCAAGTAGGCTTAGGCCAGACAGACTACGATGTATTCAAGCAAGGAATGAATCAAGAGGTCGAATATATTGTTCCTTGGGATGAGGGGCAGTATAAAGTTCCGGAACAATTCAAGGATAAGGTAGAGTTTAGGCTTGACCCCGACACTGAAACCATGGCCGGCTCATTTAAGGCTCCCCGCTCCCTTGCCAACATGGTCATGGCGACCAATCCAAATGCTAAGGTAAAGGAGGAGAACTTGCCACAAGCCGTCAAATTAAAAGATATTTTTACTACTCCGAAGGATGACTACAAAAGCCTTCTGACAGACACGGTTAAAGGTTACAAGGATTCTTTTTGGGGTAAGTACGTGCAGCCAAGCGAGGGTAAGGGAGATTTCCTCGTGTATACTAATGGGGATAAAAAATCTCAAGCGGTTGAAGGAGGTTTGGTCATGGCCCAGACTGGTCTAATGGGCCCTAAAGATTATTTAGAGAGATACGTCAACGAGTCAAAAGGCAGCGATGATTATAAAAAAGACCTCAAAACCGCATTGGGGCCAATGTTTATCGTACCAGATATCAATGATTCTAACTTCGTTGATTTCCAGAAAATAGCTATCCGAGGACAATACCTGACCGGTGGCATTCCACAGGCCGGCTTTGCGGCCAATCCCGACTGGATGTCAAGTGAGGAATTTGCCAAGAAGCAGGCCGCCGAAAAAGGTGTATCAGACCGGTTTGATTTAGCCAGTAAATACCTACATATTATCGAAGATAAGACCGAGGTTGATAATCCGAAAGAGGTTATCGTGGCTAATCCTGAGTACTATCGAAACAGAGATGGTAACATTGCTGAGAAAACTTCTGACTATTGGAATCTAGTAACCGACATGGCCCAACAGGGTATTATTACTAACCCTGTCGGAGGGCCTCTGGCTCGTGGAGCAAATAGCATTGGACGATATGTATTAGGTACAACCACCTTAACATTAAACAGCGCTACTGATTTAGCTGGCGTAGTGGTTTCCGCGACTTTCGGCGACCGTGATGCCGTAGACAGGTATTCTAAAAATTTAGCCAGCACTTGGGGTGAAATCTCTAACAATAGCTCTACTGCTAAATACCAGGTAAAAGGAGAGGGGGACTTCTTCTCACGTCTTAATCGGGTAACGGACAAAGTTGACACGGTTACTCTGGAATCAAGTAAAAATCAAGCCGCTGCATTAATAGGCGATGGATTGAAGGTGCAAATCGGCTCTAATAAATTAGAGTTAAATAAAGATAGCGTCGGAGAGGCCATATATAGCACTCAAAAAGTTGGAGCAGTATTAACTCTTGGAGCTATAACTGGTGGAGTAGCAGGGCTTGGATTGAAGGCTTTAGGTGCATCGGCAGCCGGGAGCACCGCTATAATGACCAATATCGGTAATCCATTGGTTTTTGGTGGGGTTAACGCTTTGACCACCAACTATGATGGCATGACTTATGAGCAGATTAAGAATGCTTCGATGACCAACTTTGCGGTTGGAGCGTTAAGCGTCTACGCCGCCAATGTTACCAACGCAGCGATAAATCGGTATTTCCCTACCATCATGGGTAAAATCGGAGCTAATTCCGTGGGAACGAAAGGGTATTCTGAACTAAGTAAAGCCTTTACCCCGGAAATGACGTCGGCAACTCAGAAAGCTCTGAGGGAATACATGGTTTACACCAATTTTAGATTTGGAGGTCAGGTCGGGTATTCCGTTTTAAATGGAACGGCGCAGTGGTTTGGAGACACCATGGCCGGCGTAGGTGCTCAGTGGCTGGCAGGCTCAGTCATCACCTCCTTGAATCAGGGAAAATTAACCAGTGAAAAGATTGGCGCCGATGACTGGATTTCCAACGCCGCATTCGGCTTCGCATTCGGCTTCGCCCCATCAGTATTTCGTGACCTATCCAATGGCGGTTCGTACCAACGCAACATGCTATTAGACCGGATTGAGAAAAGCCAGGGAGCTAAACCATTTCGAGCTGGTAACCTAGCTGATGCGGCAGATATTATCGCTTCCAGCGTCGCTGATGACGCAGCTTCGATTGCCCTTACTAAACAGAAGGGGAGTAAGAAGGTTGGACAAGCTATCGTAAATTCAAACTTCGATGAATCAGCCAAACAGAAAGTTATAAATGCCCTAAATAAAGTTCTAGGTAATGATAAAGCTCAATTAGCCAATTTGAAAGGTGAGGTCCAGATATTTAAGGTGATTCCAGGAAGGGACCTTCAGGGTTTAACCGCCGTAGAGATGGCTCGCCGTATCGGAGACGTTAACGGCCAGGGCTCACTATTCAGTATTAATATCAAATTTAATGGAGCTGATGGTAAAGTATATAACACTAACCGATTTGTAGGCGTGTCGCCTCAAAATAACGGTGAAGTGCGCGTCGTCGGTGAAGAGCAGATGTTTAGCACTTCTACGTTCGATTTTAGCCGAATCGTCGATGCTGACCTGCAAAAAATAAACTCAATAGTCACTTCGGCTAGGTATAAGGATATCGGCCGAGCTAAAGAATTCGTAGAGTCAGCCACTGCTGATGGAACTATAGTTGCGTATAAAAACAAAAAGGGTGCTTACGTAGATATCAATGGGAATATAGTCGAAAACTTATCCAACGTGAAAGCCATTACTAGGGCTGCATTCTGGACTAAATCTATCCCGGAATCCTTCGAGGCTATTAAAGCCGCACATACAGGTATCGGGGCTTCGGGAACTTTTATTGAGTCTCTTGCCAGTGACCCTCAAGCACTAATAGAACAAGTAGCTCCCTACATTATCGCGCAGGCAGAAGCAGCTAAGAAAGGCGGTGTTGTGGTTGATTCTAAACAACAAATCAAAATCCAGATTAAAGAGGATAAAGAACTCGCTAAAACAATTGGTTCAGAAAACGTACAGATTTATCGGCTGGGAGAAGATGTCGCCCAAGCAATTGGAGCTAAATCCAGCATGTCGGCCGGAGATATCGCGTCTAAATTAGTTAATAATCCATGGGCTACGAACTTATTGAGTAGGGCTGGCCTAGACGTAAACGTATTAGCCGATTCCCTGGATTATTTCTTAAAAACCTCAAAAGAATCTGCGCGAAAAGATAAATTACCTAAAACCGTATCCAATGAATTACCAGAGGTAAATATTGACAAGGAAATAGCCGCGGCTAAGACTACGGCTGGTGGGGAGAAAGTGGCGAAGCCTTTAACGCCATTCAAAAAATCTAAGCTGCCGGAGAGCGCCGCCACTTTAAAAAAAGAGTACGCTCGCAGCAGCAAGGATATAGAAGCTGAAGTAAAGGCGGAGGTGGCTTTGCCGGAAGAAGTGAAGGCTGATTTAATACGAGTTAACAAGGAGTCTTCGAGGTATAAATCGGAAGTCACCAAGCAGGCAAACACTGTTATCAAGCAGGCGTTTAGTAAAATTAACAAGGAGATTGATTCCCTTAATGCGGAAACACGAACCGGAACCATGAGAGCTGTGGAATTGGCGTATAATAAACTCTGGGAAGCCAATGTAACTTTAAGCGACTGGACTTTTCCTCGTGGTAGCCTTTTCAATCAGTTGCAGCGCCGCATAAACCTGATTAAAACAGGAGATGAAACATTTATTGACGAGTATGCTGGTGAACTAGCTGATAAATACCCAACCCTTTTCAATCGGGACATGAAGCCCGATGAGATAATTTCTACATTCCAGGAAATTCGTCAGCTCAAGCTGGAAGCAAGCGAGGCCAAACAAATTAATCAAATGTACTTGCTGGCTTACGCCTATAATAATGACCCAGCTTTTAAAAAGGCTTGGGATAAAATAGACCGGCAAGCATTGACCGATGCTTTTCTTCTGGAGTACGGTCCAGATACCTTAACACTCGATAAATATGCAACAGAATACCAAGTACCTAATCGAACAGAAACTAACTCCGGAATTGATGAGGGAGCTGGAGTCGATAATTCGCAAAGACCCACGATTCAAGAAGAGGGAGAAGCCCAAACCGAACCCGCAAGCGAGCAGTCCCAAGGTCGGCAAGAAGAAGAGCTCGACCTAGACCTAAGTGATATTAACACCCCATGGGAGACTAGATTTCGACAGGTTGAGCAGAGTATTGGCCGCAGACTTGAGTCTAATGAATTCGATAAAATAAGGGAATTGAATCGAGAACTATTTGGCGACGACAATTTAAATATCGTATCAAAAATATTTACTCCAAATGAACAGATTGCATTGGGTAAATACGAGCGCGGCTACATCTCGATAGCTGAGGGTCAAGCTAAATTGAAAGACACCTACCTTCACGAAGCTGCACACAAAGCTTTTGACTTATTCCTAGATGCCGACCAGAAAAATCTGGTTTTATCTCGTATAAAATCAAAGTATGGTGAATCAAAACTAAAGGAAACCTGGGGTAAATTTGATGGGACTAAACCTAAAAACACTGACGGATACGCCGAGGAGCAGTTGGCCGAAGACTTTATTAAATACGCCAACGAGCGCACCGGAGTAGCAGGCAGAATAAAACTTTTTTTCGACCGCATTCTCAATTTCGTAAAGAGATTAGCTGGAAAGGTTGATGATATAGCTGAATTCTATTCTAAATTAATTAGAGGTGATTTCAAAGCTGAAACTCCAGTTAAAAATCAAATAGAGTTAGCCCGAACTCCGGCAGAGGTATTTAAAGCAATTGGTCCGAGACTTTTCGCAGTTCAGAATACCGTGTTACCTAAATTGGAGGCTTCAATCAAGGCTGGCGGCTTATCGGCTCCCAGCATCGCTATACTGAGGTCGCCAGAAGATTTTACCGGTTTCGGTAACATTTCGATGTTCTTCGGAAGAGAGACGATTGACCCCCAAATTACCAAGGATAACCAGATATTCGCAGGCGATATATACTCTCCGCGAGTCCCGAAACCAATTTACTCACTTGACATAGACGCCGCCGTTGAATTCAAGAACCTGAATGAGAGCCTTTTTGAAAAAGGGGGAGCCTACCTACAGGATATCATACAGATAAGAGATAAGTCTGAATTAACTCAGAGGCTAGAAGAGAGCGATGTAACGTACTCAAGATGGGCTGACAATGAGGGTTTAGATTCCAACTTACCTGAGACCAGACAAGAATATCAAGGTTGGATAAAACGAAATTCTGACGAGATATTTGGGGAGCCGTATTATCCTTTGAAGCAAGAACCTAAAGGACTTCTGAAACAGATTATTGATGAAAATGACAGTATTAGGGATGCCTACGAATCGTCTGAGAATTTTTACGATTTCTGGATGCTGGTTGAGAATGACTATGATTCCTCGATGTATCTGGAGAATCTGGCCTCAGATTTGAAACCCGAGCTATACGATGATTATGGCGCTGGAGCACTGGAAAAAGACCTTGAGAATCTATACTATAAGAAACTGCCGGCAAACGCCGAAAATGCCGTAGAGTTACTAAAGCTTGAGAAAAAATTAGGTAAGGACGTCCGTGGGTCTGAAAAGGGCTGGGGGACGGGTGCGCCTGCAAAAATATATGCCTACGAGCAATTTAGAGATATCGAATCAGCTAGGGCTAAATCTGATAGGATTAAACCACAGGTGGAAGCGGATGAATTAGCAAATCAGCAGACCAGTCGAGCAGAAAATGCGATAGAGGAGGTTTTAGGTTTAAGTGAAGAATGGAGGAAAGATTTCCTGAGAGAGTTATTGCGGATTCCGGGATACAATGCCACTGATATTAAATCAGTATACAGAGGGCTAGTTAGAGACGGTATGGGCGAAAGTGTAGACTTAAACTCTATCGACCCTGCTGCCCTACAAAATTTGGCCGATGAGATTGAGAAAGGATTTACCGATATCCCCGTAGATTATTTTGAGGCTAAACCATACCGAGTAGTCGGATTTGATGAGGTGAAAGCGATGTTGGTTCCTCAAGATGAGTTAGCTATGGTGCGTCAGCTTTTGAGTGACAAGGCTGGTACTATAAACATTATTCCCTATGACCCTGTAGACCCCACATCCAGAGCGAAAGCGGTCGCTCAGGTAGCTGATTCTGAAAACAGTCCGGCGTTTAGACAAGTTTCTGACTCAGAAAATGTATTACAGGAGCCGCCCACATCAGAGTCTGAGCAGCCTGCCGCAGAAGCCTTACTTAAAGACGATGCCCCAGCTACGAGTGAGCAAAAACAGGCATTTAATTCTTTGGTTGATGCCCTACCAAAGAGTTTCGGTAAAGAGAACAAAAGTGTCCTAAAGACCATAGGTAATGCCATGACTACAGTCATGCCAAAGTCAGCCATGGACTATCTGGATAGCTTGAATGAGAAGCTGGACTCTAAATATGGAATACAAGCCGGCGGCTCAGAGGTGGCAGTCAACGCTAAAATTAAGGCAAGGTTGGTTGTCGATGGGATGCGTGAAAATCTGCGAGGTATCCAAAAAATGAGTCGTGGCCTAAGCCAAAAGAGAATTGAGGGCCTGGTTTTTGCCATGAAGAAAAATGATAAAGGGGACTACCTACCAAGCAACGATGTAGTTGATGTCTACACCAAAGAGTTCAGTAATAGCCGCCGTGATGTTCTGGAAAGGCAGCGACTTGAGGCTGAGATGAATAAACCTGATGGTCTTGTACTCAAGATGGAGGAAGTTGGTGGTGGTAAATACGTCATTACTGAACGCCGGTTCCCAGAATTTATCAGTAAGGTAGTAGATAATTATACCAACGGTAGATATAGCCAGCGAGAAATCCAGGTTGCGCAAGCCTATAAAAAACTTGGTGATGAGATTACTCAGGTTGCCCTGGATAATCAAGTAATTCAACGAGCCTTGACCGATTATGTACCCCAGAACATCAAGGGGGCTGAAGCCAATTTGATGGTGGGTGATGTAGCTAGTGACCTGGTAAGAACTGACATCTCCTCTCGTACCAGCAACACTCGGGAATATTTTGGTCGCGGAAATAAAAATGTCCAGAGGAAGAATATCTTGAATAACTATGGTTCACAACTAGATGCTATCGAGGCTCTACTAGACAAGCAGTTCACCTTGAAGGATTTAATTTCATCTGGAGCCATAATGACCTCCAACCAGGTGACAGCCTATCAGCAGGAACTCAAGAAATTGGAATTAGCCCCGGCCGACCAACTAACTACGGAGCAGAAGAGCATCATGGGCTATCTGCAAGAAAAGTTGGCGAGTTTTGATTCCAGCTTTAGCACGACTGGTCTCGGTACCCTGGTAATGCCTGAGCTAGTTCACGATGCTTTATTTAAGGCAGATATAACTTCTACACCACCATCGACATCACGTAGTGTGACGACGAACACCATGATTGGCGTTGACCGCTTCTTCAAGGGTATGACCACCGGCAGCCCACTATTTTCACCGGTCGTCTCACTCACCTTGAATAATCTTACGGCTTTAAACAACGCTGTATTCTCCAAACCATCAACGCTGGCAAAAAACACGGTCCAGATGTCTACGGCCACACTTCGGGTTGTTCCAAGTATTTTAACTCGGGCCATTTTTGATTTGAAAAACATTGCCGACATCACCACAGGTAAGAAACCTTCCTACCTAGTCTCAGGAATGATGAGTTTAGTCGATACACTGACCTTTAAACAGGCTGAGGCCAACCACGTCCTCACCCAGTTACTCGGAGGTAGCAACGAATTAAACAA
>OGVO01000134.1_pt1 | contig 13504 bp, 35 predicted proteins | sample 1575771 | NCBI WGS metagenome assembly OGVO01 (sample SAMN07581527, study PRJEB24739) | freshwater metagenome | place: Singapore | collected 2015-01 | reverse complement strand
TGTCTGGCCAGCCGGATTTTGTGAATCGAAGGCTCCTGAACTGCCACGGGATCAGGTGATCGCCGTAATTGCCCACCCACAAACGTATTCCACTCATGCGCAGAAAACCGATATGAAGCGCCAGGCCCAGCTTGTGGGCGTCACCCCGGCGTGCGTTGATTGCCTCGCGCTCAGCACCATCGAAGGTGAAAAACGCCTTCATCTCGAAGTCGCTGATATCGCGGGGCAGCTCGCGCATCCCCAAAAACGTCGTCTGCCAGCCCTGCATCGTGAACCCCATTAGTGGAAGGCCACGATACCCGTTTGAAAAGTGAACAGGAAAGCCAACAGAATCAACGATCTACCAACACCACCCCCGCGTCAGTGCTGGGTTTGCGAACCGTCACTTATTGCACTGAAAACGAGGGGACCCCTTATCGTGAAAATCGGTGCGCTTTGGGTCGAAAAGTTCGTTATACGACAACGACTTACGAGCTCCGACTCTTTGCGCACGAACTGAATACGTAAGTTGATGATTTCAAAGGGAATTTCCGGCGCTACCGTGTCATTCAGCACCGAAAGTACGACTACCCCGACCAGGCGCACATTGTGGATGGCCATCTCGGAGAGGGGCTGCGCCAGCGCAGCAAAGACGTCAAGACTCATGTGTTTTCCTCGGTCGGCAATGCCCAATCTGGCAGCGGGTTGGCTAAAATCTCAAATGGGAATAGAATTATGCCATCTGAGACAGGAAACCATCATGCCAGCCGCACTGCAGTCCAACAAGTCCCGCGCTTCAGCTGCCCCGAGCGCCTATGCGAGCGTGGAGAAGATCCTCGGCACTCACCTGGGCGTTGACAACCCGATTCAATTGCACGCACACAAGGTTGGCCTGCCGGAGAAGATTTTTCTTCATGCTGAAATGGATGCGATTATCAAGTGCCGTAATATGAGTAAGGCACACAAAATTGTTGTTACCAGAGTGACTAGAAGTGGTAAGTATGGTAACGCTAAACCCTGTCCGGTGTGCAAGTCTGCAATTAAAGAAGCCGGTATCAAGAATGTAGAGTGGACTGTATAATGAAAAAGTTTAGTTGTGAGTATAATCACATGGGCAAGAGGTATGTACTATACTTCAAGGCAAAAGATTTTAGTCACGCAGAAGATATTCTTGAGTATGGCTATATTCATAATAGACTAGATTTGTTTGATTTCTCTGACAACTACAGTGAAGCAGAGAAGAAGACAAGACTAAGAGATGCTAGATTTAATGGTGAGCTTGGTCGAGTAATTTTAAGTGTAGGAATCTGACAAAATGAAGTTTTGGCTTATTGTGTTTCTTTTTACTCCAGAAGGTGAGTATACTGGTAAGGATATTTACGAGGCTGCGGATAAGGCTCAGTGTATCGAGTTTGCTGGACAAGTAGCAAAGACTTTAGTAAATACTCAACTCCATTCGCAGATGTTCTGTGTCAGTGACGATCACTATACGGGACGGTCAGTAGACGAAAACATTCCACTAGAAGGATATTGATATGGGGCAGGCAACAGTAGATTACTTTGGTATTAGTGTTGTAGAAAAGGCTGTAGCAAATTACTTCGCTAAACATGGAGTCACAGAAGAAGTACGAGATAAGCTGCTACGTATGGAGCGAGAGGATGGAGAACGGTTCTTTTCTATGGTATCAGAGTTTGTAGAGAATGGTTAGTTTTAAGCAAAAACTGATTCAAAATCAAGAAAAGCACGCATATGTGCTAGGAGCTAAGGCTTCCATGGAAGGCTACTCAATTGATATGAGGCCTTTTCAATATGATGCCCTTATTGACCAAGAATGGCTAGACGGCTACCTCGATGTAGTATTCTTAAGGAATTTATAATGGAACTTCTAGAACTCGAAGCATACCCTGGAGAGCTGGCAAAGATTAGAGCTGAGCTAGAAACGTATAAAAAGGGCTACGATGCTGCTATGAGGATTATCAAGTCCACATACGCAGATAGATACCCTGATACTTATTTTATTTCTGGCGAAGGGGGGCCGAAAGATGAGAATAATCTTCCAGAGCGTATTTATGTAACTCCTGCTTATGGAGTAGACTGGTTTCAGATCTACGAACGTTCTAATAGAACACACGGACCGGAGTGGTAGCATGGCATTAATGGTTTTTTCTTTTGTAGCTATCTTTATTTTAGTGTACTCAGTATACTCATTTGTTACTAATCTAGAAGTAGACAAGTTAGAAACTCTATTAGAAGCTAAGGTACCTGTAATTGCCCTTTGTATATTAAGTACTATTGTTATTATTACCTTAATTATTATTAATTTTTGATACGGAATTATTATATGAATCGTTTTGCTAAGATTGCTCTCCTTGCAGCTACCGCTTCCATTCTTGGAGCTTGTACTCGTATTGAAACAGGTGAAGTCGGTGTTCGGCGCACTATGAGTAAGGAAATTGAGACCACAGAACTACAGCCAGGTTCTTGGAATCAGGTTATTTTCGGCGATGTTCTTAGGTTTCCGACTAAGGATGTGCAGGCAGATATTCCTAATATGACTCCTCTAGCTGCTGATAACAGCACCATCAAGGATTTTGATATTTCGATCATCTACTCCATCAATCCTGCTAGTGCTGCGGAAATTTACATCGAAAAGAGTCGCAGCTACCATGCAACTACCGAGGACGGGGAGACCCTTTTGATGTATAACTATATGCGTCAGCTTGGTCGTAATGCTGCATATAAGGTTGCTAGGCGATATGAGTCCCTAAAGATGGCGGATAACCGGGCAGAGATCGAACAGCTAGTGCGGCAGGAAGTAATTAACCAGCTAGCAGCAGAAAAGCTGGACAGTGATGTTCTCGTAACTCAGGTTCTTGTTAGAGCTATTACGCCTGCTGATAACATTGTACAATCTGCAAACCTGCTAGTCCAGGCACAGAATGCAGAAAAGCAGAAGCAGGTAGAAGTGCGTACCGCCAAGCTAGAAGCCGAGCGTATCGCGGCACTAAACGCGAACGCAGGTGCCACGAAGTACATGGAGGCTACCGCCCTTGTTACAATCGCCGAAGCTGTAAAGGCGGGTAAGGTTAAGACTATCGTTGTGCCGTACGACTTCAAGGGTATTATTAATACGGGGAACTAGAATGCCTAATTATCTAGTAGAAACAGTTTCCATGTTTCGTATCCGTTACGTAGTAGAAGCCGCCGAACCACACGATGCGGAACAGGTTGTACTAAGGGAGGAGGCGAAAGAGTTTGGGCAGCATTATGTAGGGGAAAAGGTTGTAAATGTTCGAGAAGTTACTGGTGATGAAATTCCTAAGCTCTTCTTCGAAGATAAACCTTACCTAAAGTCTTGGGGCCCAGAAAAGGCTTTCGAATACATTACTAAATTTGAGTCTTGACAATAATCCCTTGAAGTAGTATAATACCTGCTTCAAGGGATTATTTTTATATGGAGACCGGAAGTGAAAATTCATCAAATGTCGGACCTACACCTAGAGTTCAACCACGATTTTAGGGTTAGCAATGACTATGGCGCTGATCTGCTAATGCTTAATGGAGATATTTGCGTAGCTAATTACTTCACAAAGAGCCTGGCAAGCCCTAAGAGAAAGTTCGCAGACATTGCACTAGACTTTTTCGAAAAGGCTTCATCGGCTTACCCAAATGTGGTATATATTCCCGGCAACCATGAACACTATCATGGTGTCTATACAGAAACAGTAGATATTCTAAAAGACTCATTAGCACACTTGCCTAATGTGGATGTTTTGGAGAATAGCTTCGTAGAAATTATGGGATATAAGATTATTGGAGCCACCCTATGGACTGACTGTGATAAGGGCAATCCGTTAGTGCTAAACTATCTTCAGGGATACTTGAATGATTTTAAGATTGTTACATATTCTAAGATTCCCTATAAGAAGTTCTGGCCTGTCGACTCTCTTATTGCACATAAAGAATCTGTGAATTACATTGCTCAAGAGTGCGAAAATAGTGATAATGTAATTGTTATGTCCCATCATGCCCCCTCGGAGCTGTCTATTCATAGCAGCTATAAAGACCCTATGTATTACTATGGCAATCGAGGGTATTTCTCGGACCTAGACCAGTTCATTATGGATCGCCCGCAGATCAAGCTGTGGACACACGGGCATATGCACAATAACTTTGACTACACGATAGGTAGTACTAGGGTTGTGTGTAACCCTATGGGGTATAGAACAGAAAATGCCAAGGGCTTTAAAAAGGATAACATTATTTATGTCTAAAGAATTGCTAGAAGCCTTGCAGGAGGTAGGACAAATGCAAAAAGAATCAAAAGAAAAGTACGAAGAAGAAGTAAACGAGTACTGGAATTCGCTAGACTATGAGGATCAACTAAAAGCTTTTTACGCTGTATGTCAGCGCATTTATAAAGGTGACGTTATTGATAAAGGTAGTTATCGCTATGTACTATACGATGTTTTTGACTTCGGTCCAGAGGCATACGCACTAGGCATGGACTGTGGGTATATGTATCTACATAACGCTATAGACGCAGGTCCAAATGACTGACGTAGAGACACTAGCAGATCTAGCAATGGAAGTAGAGAGCGAAGATCCAATAGATTGGGGTATGCTCTCAATTGGGGAACGAGAAGCCTACCTACTAATGGCAGCTTCTGTGTTAGAAAGAAATGATGATCGGCTTACAGATAAGGCTGTTATCACCAAACTACTTGTAGAGAACTTCGTTCTCAACTTAAGGTTAATGAAATGAGATATTTTGCTTACACGGAGCCTGGTATTAATGACGAGCCTACTGAGTTCATTATGTCAGAACAAGATATTTTTGAAGAATACTGGCCTTATTGGTACTCCCAGATGGCTAAAAAGTATGGAAATGACCATTTTTTAATAACCTTCGAAAACTGTCTAGAAGACTGGGTGATGGTAAATTACGCGGTACAAATAGAAAAGCCTACTACTGCAAAGTAGTAGGCTTATTTTTTGACCTGCGCCGATAGACTAGAATTTTATCTAAAGAGTTACATACGTAAAAAGGCCCGGGAGCTAATGCCCCCGAGCCTACTTTTATTTTCGGTAGAAGATGTGATTACCGAACCTAAAGGATACTTTAAGTCTATAAGTCCACGCAGGAGGTTTAATCCAATTAGCATGGAAGTATGTTGCCCCTTTAGTAATATCAACCCCCGGATTCATCGAGATTCGCTTAGCGATCTGCCACTTCTTATCTCCGGGTTTAGGAGCAGCTCTAGCAAACTGCTTAGGCTGTCTCACTATAATACAAGGACTAATACCCTTCTCTTCTGCTCTATTGTAGATAACGTGCACAACTGCACGCATACCTATTTCACCTTCTCCTCTAGCCTCAGCATACACTGTGCTAGCTATTTCATTTATGCAATCCACTCGTAAGTAACACGACTACTCGCGCTCCCTACGCCTCTCCCTGGCTACAGCCGCTCTCTTAAGCCTTCTCTTTTTATCACTAGGCTTCTCATAGTAGCGCTTCGACTGCATATCTTTAAAGACGCCTTCGTTGATTAGCTTTCGCTTTAGGACTTGCATAGCCCTATCAACATTATTACTTCTTACTTCGACTTTCATAGACCTGTTGACCCGAATCCTTTATCTTCTCTTGTATTATCTAGTGTGAGCCCAACAATTTTATATACTGGCGCTACTACTAGCTGAGCAATTCTGTCTCCCTTTTCAACGCTAAAAATACTATCGTTTGCATTGTAGAGGATTACCTTAATTTCTCCTTGGTAATCCTCGTCGATAGTGCCGGGAGCATTGAGAACGAAAACGCCACTCTTGGCCGCAAGACCTGAGCGAGAACGGACTTGTCCCTCAGTGTCTTTTGGTAAGTTAATTTTTAGTCCTGTTCCGACTAACTCCCACTTACCTGGCTCAATAGTGGCTGCTTCAATACTATGAAGATCTAGGCCCGCAGACCCGATTGTTTGGTAATGAGGAATAACAGCATCCTCATGTAGTTTTTCAAATATCATTTAGTAACATTCCCTGTAGGCATGTCATAATTGTAGCTGCATTAAGTTTAAACTGCATCGAGCTAATGTCGATGTAGTTTTCCTCAGCCCATGGCATTAAGCATTCGAAGATAAATTCCTTTACAGGGTCTTCTTCTTCCTCGTGCAGGGTCTTAATCTTTGGAAACTCAAATACATTATTTTCCATCCGTACACACCCGAATAAATCGTTCCTTAGTGTTGTTCTTATCCGGGTTAGGGATGGTTTCGCATACTCGCTTACCCTTTTTACGGGCTTCGACCTTAAAGAGTGCGCGTTCAAGAGGGCTCCACAAGTCAAACTTAGTAGCTACGTTCTTACGTAGACCTCGCGAAGTTACCTTTTTTCTGAGTCGCTTTTTACCCAAAAGTCATTTCCTTTTTCTATTGTTAAACAAATACGAGGGTTACTCGTATTGAAATAATATTACGATATTTTGGCATAAAAGTCAAGTGATTTTTTAGGTTTAGTTTCGAGCATAATGTCGTGGCAAAGTAGATTTTAGATCTTGACATTAGAGGTATTTTTGTGTATAGTTAGTGTTTAACAGAAGGAGATTAATATGCAAGAACAAATTACTACTCAACCAAATAAGCGCGAGACTCACAAAGAAAAGATGGAACGAAAGCGCAAGCAGCGTGATCTTATGTATAGGTCGACAGGGGAAGGGCTAGTGCTTGCCAATATCTCTAGGAATCATGTGGATTACGGAATGTCCCCTGCGGAGCATCTTCGTGCTAAGCAAGAGCGAAAATAATTCTTGACTTTTGATGTAATTTTTGCTATATCAGATACATAGTCGCTGACAGCCGACAATAAAAGCGGAAAGACGCGGGGGCAGTACCCGCCGGGTTCACCACCTACACATTAGATCCACTCAGCGTGGTGAAGAGATAGCGGCGCATAGAAATATGTGAGAAGACTTGCAAGGAAGATACTCGTTAATCTAGTGTGTAGATGATGGGCCCGAACTAGGATCGATTTTCGTGTAATAGGAACGCTTGAGACTATTGACTGGCAAAGTGCCATAAAACAAATGCTAACGATAACGATAGCATCGAGTACGCTCTAGCAGCGTGATTCGGTTGCGGTATGGTTCCACCGTATAACCAAACGGGCCATTTCATAAGGAGCTACAATGGAACCCTGGACTATTCCATTCAATAATATTACTTATGTCTGCTGGAGAGACAAAAATAATCGTCCTAGGCATCGTCAAATGACCGAGCAAGAGGAACGTGAATACTTTACTAGTGCTAGCAGAGAGAAGTACTTAAATGACCTACTACGTAAGTGAAGAAGTCCCTCTAGCGTGGAATCATATTATTAGTGCCTTTCTTACTATGGCCGAATATGACGTGGAGTTTCTAAACGGCATCCCAATCGAGAACCTAGAGTTCCGAGTAAAACGAGGGCACCTAGCAATTACATACTCTGGCGGAAGTAAAATTACGGATGCCTTTGCTATGTTTGCAAAAGAAATGTCTGCCGGAATTTGTACAGAGTGTGCGCTTCCGTCCACTAGAATGGCATTTGGGTCTCCAAAATGTGATAACTGTTACTAGGGGCTATACGCCCCTAATTGCATTTGTCGGGCCGGAGAAAATCCGCCGAGAGCAGAAATGTTTTTACTAAAATTACTGGGAGCCGGAAAGTTTCTTAAAGACTTCTTTCTTCAAAACTGGAAGTGGCTCGTACCCCTTATTTTAGTGGTAATTGGGTTCCTATGGACTAGAGACCATTATCTAGATCAGGGTAGGGCCGAAGAACGACTAGTCTGGGAAGAGAGACTAGAAAAAGAAAAACTTCGCAATGAAAAACTGACTGAACTCCTCGCGGGGTCTGTTACTACCTTTGCAGAAGCTGCTGATACTAGAAACGAAGAACGTTCTGAAAAAGAAACTATTCGAGAAACTCGTATTAATACTATTATAGAAGAGAGGCCTGTATATCTAGAGTGCCTAGTCGATCAAGAAGTTATTAACGAGCAAAATGCTCTGAAGGAGATGGGACCGTGAAAAAGATAGTACTAGTTCTATTGCTTCTATCCGCCTGTAAGACTCCAGACGATACAGGATTAGTCGTTGGTGTTCAGGTTCCAGCTATTCCTGAAAGTTTAGCACAGAGAGCAGAAGCACTCCCGCCTAATACAGATACTACGATGGGCGGGCAAGTTCTTGACAATACGCGAAATATTCGTGCATATAATGAAAAAGCTTTTCAAGTAAATGATCTTATTGATCTTTATAACTGTGTAAGAGAAGCTGTAAACAACAAAAAGGAAATTAAATGTCAGTAGAGAAGACTCTAGAAGAAAGAGGTTCAAGGTACGGAACGTTTATGGAGCATGCACGTATTGCACAGGCGCTTCAAGACGTTATGCGCTCGAACACGAATTGGCAGTATCTAGAAGCGGACGAGCGTCAGGCACTTACAACTATTGCAGATAAGATTGCTCGTATTCTTAACGCCCCGGCGGGGACTATTTACTCAGACTCATTTCATGATATTGCGGGCTATGCACTATTAGTTGATAAGAGACTAAAGGCTATTGAAGCTGAGAAGATGGTTGGCGGATAATTGTCTTGACTAATAGGGGTCAGATTCGCTATATTGACTCTAGAAAGGAATTAATATGTATTACTCTATTCTAGTTCGTTGGGGGACAGAGTTGGATAGCCAGAGTGTTATTTACACTCGTAGTAAGGCACTTTTTGAAGCTCTTAAGCGAGGAGACAACATTTTCTATGATCGGGGCTTCAGTGACGAGCTGAAACAGGATATTGTAGACGCCCATAATCGTATGGACTGGGCTATGCCTAATGCTCCAGAACCCCTTGACGAAAATATGTGTCTGATAGACGCTATCGAGTACCTGCAAGATTTTCGCGTTCCTTACCCAATTACTGTGCTAGATCACACCGAATTTACTCCGTACTGGAACTATTAATGAATTTATTCTTTTTAGACGAAGACCTAGACAAATGTGCGGAGTATCACATAGACAAACATGTATTAAAAATGCAGCTCGAAGCTGCTCAGCTTATGACGACTACTTTGTGGATTGACAAGCACATAGGCTTCGTTCCTAGAAAACTTACAAGCGAAGAACTTGCAGTAATCAATGAGGCTAAAAAGCAAGAACCTGCTATTGAGGAACGAAACTTTACTCGCTACCTCCCCACCCACATTAACCATCCATCCGCAATCTGGGCACGCTCTAGTCTAGAACATCACTACTGGATTGCGTGCTATGTCAATGCACTCAACTCAGAGGGTATTTACCGAGGTTATAAGCCTCATGCCTCCTGTGATGAAGTCAACCGTATGCCAGAGCCGGTAAACCTTCCTGATATGGGATGGTCTCCTCCAACTCTAGCAATGCCAGAGCAGTTAAAAAGTGACGACCACGTTGCGTCTTACAGAATGTTCTATATGTTGGACAAGAGTCCTTTTGCAAGCTGGAAAGTACGAGGCAAGCCCTATTGGTGGGACGACGAGCTAGTTTCAAAGCAAAAAGGTAGGATTAGTGGCAGGCCATGAAACTGGCCGAAGTAATAGGAAGTACTATACTTATTTGTATAGTATTCGGCCTACTCAGTCAAGTCCCTTACGTTATATGGGCTGTTTGTATACCAATTTTTATTATAATAGGATTACTCAATGTTAAAAGATAAGATTATTAAAACTCTACATAACCATTTTCAGGCACACGTTGACAAGCATATAATGAACATTCAGATTATGCTTGATAATCCACAGTCTATTCCAGAGCATACAGACTTTCTAGAGTCCATTGAGAAAGAGCTAGACCAGATCGCTGAGTATCAGGACAAGATCGAGGCTCTAACAGATGTCGAACTAGCTATGAGTGTGAGAGTATGAGAGTAACCCTAGTTGGATTAACAAAGCCTAGTGCCTACACAGGCTGCAACACTGCGGAGGAGCTAGTAGCTTACTGTGCGAGAGTGTCTAATCCCAAGAACCAAGCAAACCATCAAACTGGCCCAAAATTAGTACGGCATCTTCTAGAAGAAGGCCATTGGTCTCCTCTGGAAATGGTAAATATAAGCATGGAGATAGAAACAACGAGAGATATTGCTCGACAGATTCTTCGTCACCGCAGCTTCTCGTTCCAAGAGTTTAGTCAACGCTACGCTAAAGCTACAAACTTTGAACTTAGGGACGCCCGGCTTCAGGATAAGAAGAATAGGCAGAACTCGATTGAAACAGATGATGCTGCCCTCAAGGAGGAGTGGCAAATGCGACAAGCTAGGCTCCTTCGAGCCGTAGAAGAGGACTACAACTGGGCCTTAAGTATGGGTATTGCCAAGGAGCAAGCCCGCGCAGTTCTTCCAGAAGGCATGACAATCTCAACTCTATACATGAACGGCACTCTTCGTTCTTGGGTACATTTCTGTATGCTTCGTATGGGGAACGGGGCGCAGCTTGAGCACATGGAAGTAGCAAAACAATGTTGGGAAGTCATTAGACAGCATTTTCCCTCAGTAACGGAGGCGTGTGAAAGCCTTGGAGATTAACGTGGAACTAGAATACGATTCAGAACTTGACGAACATTATATCATTATCCCGGAGAGTATGCTTCGTAACCTCGATTGGGAAGAAGGTGATATGCTAGACTATGATCTAGAGGACGAGGTTCTTAGAATCTTTAAAATTTAACTTGACGAATAGTCTCTTTCTTTGTATATTAAACGCTCAAATACAAGCGAGGATTAAATGGCCCTTAAAGGTAAAGTAAAAGCTAAGGAACACGAAAATCTTAGCGATGCTAATGTCAAGAAAGTTATGGAGCTTCTCTCAGCAGAGAAGCCTATTACAAAGAAAGAGGCTTGCGAGATTCTGAATATCTCGTATAATACTACGCGGCTAAATAAGATCATTCAGGAGTACAAGGATACTACTGCTGAGCTACAGCGTCGTCGCGCTGCAAATAGAGGCAAACCTGCTACTCCATATGAGATTCAGGCCTGTATCGAAGGCCACCTTGACGGAGAACCGCTTGCCGATATTGCGAAGCGTATCTTCCGTTCTAGCGGTTTCGTCAAAGAAGTAATCGACCGTGTAGGAGTGCCTCAGAAAGTCGTAGGGGCAGACTACAGATATCCCGGAATTATTCCAGAACAATGTGCACGAGAAGAGTTTGAGTACGGCCAGATTGTATGGCACGCTCGAAGGCATTGTATGGCTATCGTGCTAGAAGAAAAAGATAACGTAAAGGACAGAACTAGCAAGTACTATCAAGTCTATGTTATCGAACCTATCGAAGAAGTATCTCCTTATTTTCCTCAGTATGAAGGCTATGGAGGATACTACGACGGAGCTTTCGCTTATGATCTAGGTTCTCTAGATCATTTGAAACAATATGGAGTTGACGTATATCGTCCATACAGGCCTCACTTTAAAAAGTGGCTTCAAGGAAAATAAATGATACTAAAGCACGAACATCTGCTAGTAAGAGCAGAACTAACTGAGTCAATTCGGAATACACAAGCTGTAGAAGAGTGGCTCAGCAGCCTTATTACTGCTATTGATATGCAAACCCTAAAAGGGCCTTTTTCTATCTATAGCACTATGCCAGGTAACACAGGGATTACTGCGGGAGCTATTCTTAGCACTTCTCACATTATGCTTCATACTTTTGAAGACGATAACTATACCCTTCTTCAGTTAGATGTATATTCTTGCTCGTGCATTAATATTGATACCGTAGTTTCTTATATTGAGAGCTTCTTCAAGCCTTATGCTGTAGAATTCAAGTTCTTAGATAGAGAGCACGGCTTAGAAGTCCTAATGTAGTCCTAACTTAGCTAAAAATAGTTCTTGACTTTTAAAGCTTTTTCGGATATATTGATTACTCAATAAGGGGTTGTGGCGAAATTGGTAGCACGCAGGAGACTTAAAATCTCCCGGATTTTATCCGTGTGGGTTCGAGTCCCACCTTCCCCACCAATAAAGGTCTTATAGCTCAACGGTAGAGCGGCCGGATTTATATCCCGGAGCCCAGATTAGGGGACGATCTCGGTTCGAATCCGAGTAAGACCACCAAAAGACTATTAGTATGAAAGCAATTATTGAAAGCACCTTTTACGTAAGAGATAGGCCAATATCCTCTTATACTAGCTTCCCTGCATACTCAGATAAAATTGAAGGGTCTCTCTCCAGGCATTTGGATTTTCTTCATAAGCAAGGCGGAAAATACACTCTAACATTTAGGATCACAAATGACTATTGAGGAACTACGTAAGCTTCTGCGCACTGATATTGTTAATGTAGTCTTTACCAAGAAGGACGGTAGTCGAAGAGAAATGGTGTGTACCACTATGGAAAGTCATATTCCGCCTGTAAGTGGTACTTCCGTTCCTAAAGAAAATGTTGTCACTGTCTGGGACTGCGAAAACGCGGGCTGGAGATCTTTTAACTTCGACTCCGTTAAATCAGTCGATACGGAATATTTTAATTATGTGGTCGGAAGCTAAAGAAGCTATTCGTAAGTCAAGCAAGGATTCAGCGGTTTATATTGGGTGCGACTCACTTATTCTAGCAAACGGAAAAGTAGACTACTCTACAGTTATTGTTCTACATATGAACTCCAAGAATGGTTGTAGAGTATTTCACAATTCTGTAACACAGCGAGACTACGGCAACATGAGAGCACGTCTCCTGACCGAGGTCCAATACGCTTTAGAGGCGTTTCACGAAATCGAGGAAGCCCTTGGTGAACGAAAGCTAGAAATTCATCTTGACATTAATCCCGATCCACGCTATGCTAGTAACTGTGTAACGGCAGAAGCAATTGGATGGGTTAGGAGTCTAGGTCTGATTGCTAAAGTAAAGCCGGAGAGTTTCGCTGCTACTAGTGCAGCCGACCACTTTGTAAGACATAAGTCCTCATAGCTCAGCTGGATAGAGCACGGAACTTCTAATTCTGAGGTCGTAGGTTCGAATCCTACTGAGGACGCCATTCCAGTGTAGCTCAATGGTAGAGCACCCCGCTGTTAACGGGGCGGTTGTAGGTTCGAGTCCTACCACTGGAGCCAGTTAAGGGAGTATATATGATACTCGAAATTATACTAGTACTATATTCTTTAGGTATTCTAGGTGTATTATACGCTTTGCTTAGAGATAGGTATGTAGAGATAAATAAGAGAATAATTTTAGTATATAGTATAGCGAGCCTTTTTTGGCCACTAACAATGCTATTTTACTTTCTTGATAAAGACAAATAACTGCTCCTGTAGCTCAATGGTTAGAGCTGACGTCTCATTAACGTTAGGTTGTGGGTTCGAGTCCTACCAGGAGTACCAAATACACTAATAATATAAATCAGCTGGCATAGCTCAATAGGTAGAGCAGGTCTCTTGTAAAGACAAGGTTGTGGGTTCGATTCCTACTGTCAGCACCAGAGAACCCGTAGATATCGTGACTGGGAAACAGATCGGAAGAGCACACGTCTGAACT
>OGVO01000133.1_pt1 | contig 13666 bp, 31 predicted proteins | sample 1575771 | NCBI WGS metagenome assembly OGVO01 (sample SAMN07581527, study PRJEB24739) | freshwater metagenome | place: Singapore | collected 2015-01 | reverse complement strand
TACCATACAAACCCCGCTTCATTCCATTCCCTTACATACTCACGTCCTTGAGCTGTGAAGAAATCATTAAATTGATAGTTGTTTATCCCTGAATAGAACCACGTGTTTATTGAAGAACTTACTTCTTTCACATCAAGTTTAATACCTAATTGTCTTAAACATTGTAAAGTTCTATTATAAACAAACAGAACCAAATCAGTTCTAGTTATTCCAGAAATGTCTCCCTTACTAAATATCATATCTATTATTTTATATTCATGTTGCAATATAGTTTCTGCTGTTGTCAATATTTCTCTCTCAAGTTTTTCCCAATCTTTAGGTGGAGATTCCTTTATAAGTTGTCTGAACACCCATGCGCCAGCCACCGCATGTAAATTCTCGTCACGCACAGAGAAATTAATTCCCCGAACAATATTCATAAGCTTGTTCTTTCCTAAGCTTTGGAAATGTTTAAGGAAAGCAAAATTGCTATACAATATTACACCCTCTACCAATGTAAAGGCCCCAAGACTCACATACGGATCTTTATGGTTTATAATGGAATCTATACATTCCATCCTTGCTTTCAATACAGGGTCATTAACATAGTCTGTGTAGAACGAAGCATTGGCAGCATTAAGCAACTCATTTATCTTATTATAAAAAGGCTTATGTACAGCTAGTTCCATCATCCCGAAGGCAGCAGCCATAGCCTGACATTCATGCTGCTTAAACTCTTTCATAAACCTACCAGTCCAATATTCAGCCCCTGCTTTCATTTCATACAGGGTGAACAGCTTTAGTGTAGTGAAAACCCCGTGTCTCTCGGCCCCAGTGAGATTTACTAACACATCGTGTATGTCTTTCTCCACCTTTATTTCGGTAGCTGTCCAGTGACATTTTCCTATCTGTGTTTCAGTGAAGTCTACTATCTGAGAATACTCAGGAAGAAATACATCAGATTGTTTAGTCAGCATTTTGCAAAGCCTCAGTCATTTCAGTATAACTATCCAAAGCTATTTCATAGCCTTCCCAATCGTCGACTCCATGTTCGTGTAGTGCACGTAAAAACACATCTGCCTTTATTAATTGGAAATATCTTTCTTTTGTTATTGTAATAAAATTGTCGTTCATATTAATCCTGTGAATGTTCTTGATATAAATGTAATTCAATAATACGTCCGTGATGTCTTGGATTGCTAGCTATCATCTTCTCAGCCACAGTTATGTTCCTCTCACTAAATATGTAAGGCTGCATAACATATGACTGTATTTCCTCACTATAATATTCAATTCCATAATATTTCATAATCTAGCACCACAATCTTTAGTTTGTAAATCAGCAAACATAATAGGAGGGCTGTTATTCCCCCACCATTTAATAGCATTCTCCCGTTGCTGGTCGTTAAAATTTCTTTCACATGTTTTGTTTTGACACACATTGCTCCAAATACAAAAACTCATATCTCTATAACATATCATATTGTTTACCTTTTTAATTGCTGTAGTTCTAGTGCAATTTGTTTTCTAGTGTTCTGTAATTCAAGAACTTCTTTATAATGTTTAGAATATCTATTTACCGTTAAAGTAGGTAAATCACAATACTGTAGTCCTAATTGTAATTGAGGTTTCTTCTCTATACTATATTCTATGATATCTAATATAAAGCACTTTATCTCTGACTTAGAAGATAATCTCCATTGATAACATGTCTTGTGTTTATCTGTAGATTTATTTCTAAGCAAAACACTACCTCCATACTTATTCTTTAATCTATCTAAAATAGGTTTATAAGTATTCGTGATAAACAGGTGAATCCCCACATAACTTGTTTTGTCTCCACCTAAAACTCTGACACACCCTTCCCCATCAAAGAATCCTGCCACATATGCACTAGATAAGCTGTCTGTATTGATACCATCCTCGAACGTTTCCTGACCACTTCCACCCGTATCTATCAATGTGTGTGACTCCTTTCTCAAAATTATAATTATCTTTTGGACTTTCCATAGGTGACAATTGGTGTTCCAATGGACTCATGTGCCCAGCTTCTAATAGCTTATCATATAGAGCAATGTCTTTACCTATATCTGGTGTACTATTATCATGGTTAAGATAACTAACTCTAGCACATCTAGCAACAGAAAGTTTAACAAAATTGTCTGTGGTTGTTTTAGTACAATCCTCCACTTGTATATAAGGCAAATGCCATTGCCCTGGAAGCAAAGTGATAGGACTACTAGCCACCATAGCTTCTTTCATGCGAAGTGCTAACTGAGCTATTTCCGGCTGTGCATCTGGATGCAAACGCAGCTTGAAAAAATTATCCCATTCAGTAGCTGTAACAATAACTTTTATCCATTGGAATGGTTCTAATACACGATTCACAATTTGCTTATGTAAATTATAATGTGATAACCATTCAGCAGATTCTACAGCATCTATAGCACATCTCTTCCATTCTAATGCAGCATCTCGTGAATTTTCTACTTCTTCCTTTGCTTGCATTCCTGGTTGATTCTTTCCCCAATGAATAGGCATAGCAGGATTTTCCTGTACTTGCTCCAACATCTTCTCAATTGGAATGGCTCGGGAACTCGCTGCATTCCTAGAGAACATTCTATGTGTCATGAACTCACTATGAATAAATCTAGGGTAGTTTAGTTCCATAGTGGTTAGTCTTATTCCATTTATGCTGATAGAGTCAGCCACTATTTTAGCATTTATCATGGTTTTCTAGTTCCCATTCATAGTAATATTGTTCAACAATGCTTTTATCATCATACCATCTTGTGTAATACTTGATTTCTGCATCATTATATTTGACTATTCCAGTAATAATACCAATTGTATCTATTGGTTTAATCCTAACACTCTGATTAAAAGTGAATTTTATATTTAATGCATAACTCATTAATGTAATGTCCCATCAAAATCATTGTGATCTTCCCATGTACCCATCTTTCTCCTCAGGCTTCTCTGAAGAATTTCCTATTTCGTTTCAATAGTTTCGCATTCATATTTCCTCACTTGCTATAATGAAATCTTTAACAATCCCACTGCGAACAATGTCGTCTTTCTCAAATGTATAGAAAGCAGCCCTTCCATTCATCCTGTGCAAGACAGACAAGAACTTATGTATTCCGCTGTCCTTTGTGTCAGTCTGTCTGAAGTCCCCACAGAAAACTATCTTGCTGTTCTCCCCCGCTCTGGTCATAACAGAATATAGCTCATGATAACTCAAATTTTGTATTTCGTCAACTACTATTATAGAATTATCAAATGTGATGCCTCGAACATAGCTTGTTAATGAAAATCTAATTTTCCCTTGCTCTTTGAGCCTCTCGTATGCATTAGGTTTATTAAACAAACTATCACATATTTCGTAGTAGGGAAGTTCAAACACACTTCCTTTCTCTTCCAAGTCACCAGGTAATGCTCCTATATCCCTCGTAGAGACCGCAGAACGAAGAATAATTAACTTATTATACTGTCTACCACCCAACACATCTTCTAAAGCCTTGTAGATCGATATAAACGTTTTTCCAGTTCCAGCATACCCTGATAACACTTGTATGTTATATTTATCCCAATATGTGAAAAACAAAGCTTGCGTATGAGTCATTGGATCAATTGTGTATAAATCTTCTATTCTTATTTTCAAAGAATGGTGCTGTTGTTTTGTCATACCAATATATCACCTATTTCATTGCGTATTCTATCTAAATAGTCTTCCATTTCCTCTGGTGTACTAATTCGTAAATCAGGCATGTCTTTTGCCATAATAGCAAAAACATCGGCTATAACAGAAAGATTTCTAGAGAATTTGCAATTTCCGAGATTCCAATATAAATCACTCTCTTTATTGGTGAGTCTAACTAACTCACTTAGTATTGTCTTAAGACTTTCTACAGAGTCATTGCTTACCATTTATAGTTTTCCTTTAAATATTTTATTTCCCTATCCATCTACCACGATTGTTAAGTATCATAGGATACAGGATTGGGACGCCTTTGTCAACTACTCCACATGCTAGGGTGGGCTGAGTCTTATTCTTTTTGTTGTATTCAAATGCATATGCTTCATTATCAATGAGACACCCAACATTCATTCCGAAAAGCATAACTTCTTTGTTAGCAACATAAGATATTCCCGCTGTGTTATGATGATGACCTATAACCGTACTCCTCATGTTAGCAAGTGCTGCACTTCTAGCCGCTTGACCTCCTGAATGACTATCTCCATGTTCATACATGACACCATCAATAATTATATATTGCTCAAATTCCCACCCTTCAGGAGCTTTCATGAATTCCTTGTAGCTTTTAAGGAATACTTTTGGTATACCAGCAGCACATGCTCTACGAAAGACTCGATTGTTATGATTAGAATCTAATTCAATCCCCTCAGGGAATATTCTGTATAAATCCTTTAAGTAGTCTAGGGCAGACTCATGTTCATGACCAGCAGAATAACCGTCTGGATTGTGTATATAATCACTTAATGCATGACTATCAATGCTATCCCCAATACATACTATTTTGGTTGGTTCCACCTTAGACCTTATGTAATCTAAGAATTTAAATGCATCTGGATGGTGAAAAGGAATCTGTAAGTCTGGTATGACTAATACGGTTTCCTTACCTTGAGCTAGCTTCATTTGACCTCCAATCACCATAATATTTATTTAATACACCGCGCCTACTATTTTCTGACATAGTAACCCATTCCATATTGCCTAGTTCATAGCCACGGAATGAGTCTACCCTATCCACAGAGGGGGCTAGTTTTCTTTCATGTCCGCTTTGTTCCCACTCCTCAAACAATTGCTGAAACACTTCAGAGGCTAAACTCCATTCATAAAATATTTCCTTAGGTAACAGTGAACATCCAGCATATAGATGAAATTTTTCCTTATGGACGCCCTCAATTCTAGATTTCATATTCCTGTACAACCTCATAAGAAATCCTTTTTTAGTTTTTTCGTATTTGAGGGTAGATGCATTACCGGTACGCCGTCTATAGGCCCTCTGGTAAATGTTTTTATTTGAGTTTTTCATTTCTTCTTCCTTCTCTCTTCAGAAGTTTTCCGTTTGTGACAGGGTTTGCAGAGACACCTGAATCCACCAACAGGAACAAATGCCCTCTCTATCCATGTGTTCCAATCTATAAAACCTGTCGATGGGTCAACTATTGAGATGATGTGATCGGCTTCCACCATTGTTCTAGGGAAACTTCCCTTGCATTCATCACATTCATAATGCTTTGCCATTCTACCAGTAGACTCATTTATCTTGGTCTCAATGTAAGCATCATTAATACATTGCTGCTTAGGAGGAAACCTTCTGAAGCTCCCCCTTAAAGCAGAAATGATGAAAGACTTCATTTTAGCTGCTGTCCATCCAGGCACAATGGATGCTAAGTCCACTCTTCAGTCTCCAATATTTCAAGAATAGTGGGATTGTCTTCCCATTCATCTAGAAAATCAGCTACTGCCCTTGCACCTTCGGCTCTCATCATAACGCCAACATCTAATAGCATGCACAAATTGCCATCAGGATTAATCTCCAATCTACCCAATAACTCACCAAACTCTAGGTCTGTATGATATACTTCTACTTCGTTTCCATTCTTAAATAGTTTAAAGCTCATATTATTTTCCTTTTTTCTTCGTACTAATAACTTTGTACCAAAGCAATCCTAAAATGATAATAGAGGGTACAAAAGTTATGTCAAAAATTGTTATATCCATACATTGTCTCCCCACCTCTTTTTGTACTCGTCTAATGCCTCATCAGCAGCTTTAGCTGCCCAATAAATACTGTCTTCATTTTTGTCTAGAAACAAAAGATAGAATTTTAACCATATTTCATTATACTGATACATAAATTATCCCTGATATAATTCCTAGCAATGAAAATAAAATGTCTCTTTGACATCCTTCCTTACAATCATACCAATTGTTACCCCCACGAAGTCTCTGATAAATCTCTCTACCAAATGTGTAAACAATGGCGGTAAGCACAGCAGCATACAAAGATGTCCCTAAGAATACTAGGAATGTAACAATAAAGAAATTACTTAATACATGCAACACTTGATCCAATATTTCTTCTTTTAATGGTTTATTTAACATATTTCTCTCCTAATACTGTATGTTACACCTAACTCTCTCCATATCCATAATAAATCGCAGTTCCGTTGGAACCGCTGTTCTTCAAATTCAATATCATCCTCAGCAATTTCACCTTCAAGATATTGACTTAAACAAACATTATACATTTCCTCTTCTGTATTACATTCAGCTAGTAGTTTAGCTGCTTTCTTAGGGCCTATACCATCCACCCCTTTTATGTTGTCAGAGACATCACCGGTTAATACCTGGGTGAAGAAATTCCTAAATCCCTCTTCCTCTGATATTTCTAAGAATCTTCCAGCACGAACAATTGTGCCTTTTCGTACTATGGGCCATTGATAATGAACACCAGGAATCTGTAACAAGTCCTTATCTATTCCAACAATGACAGTGGTTCCATCATAACATTGTCCCACTCCACATGCATCATCAGCTTCATAGTCAATGCATTCTATAGCTCCCCAGTCTCTCACTAAATAATCATGACATGCTTGTCTATGTATTGGAACTGGCATGTCTTTTCTGTGAGCTTTGTAGGAAGGATCAATTTCCTTCCTAAAATTGTTACCAACAGACACATAGAGAGTGAATGTAGATGGGTTTACAGCTTCTAGAATATTCTCTAACATAGTTTTACATCTAGACAAAGCCACCCATTCCGGAGACTCATTAGCCGAAACAGCGGATGCGAAAGCGATGGTGTCTGAATCGACTAGAGCATGCATTATTCTACCCCGTCTTCAAATGGATTGTCATCTACAGATGCCTTAGGCACCTCTATTTTATTTCCCAACACCCAAGCTTCAAACTCAGCAGCAATAGATACTACATCGTTAGCAGTTGGTTTCTTTGCCCCTTGCAGCTCCAATAATTTCAAAGCTGCAGTTAGAGAGCTTTGCCGAACAATCATCACCTGCCGTTGTCCACGCTCTTCCTTAGTCTCATATGTATCATTCGGACGTGGGGTGTAAGCTTGTTTACCAGCACTGGCACTAGATGTTGGTGTAGGAGTGGTAGTCTCAATAGCCCCTTTGTATAGTTTCTTCCAATTCCAGAAGTCACCATCTTTCTCCATCTCTGCTGTGAACTTATCGCCTTTATTCAAGTCAGCTAATGTATTCTTAAGGGCTTGGTTAAATTTAAATGTGTTATTGTGAAAAGCTTTTGTCTGTGTTTTTCCTTCTTCGTCTTTGAACACAAGTTCAACACCTTGATATGTACCACCATCTTTTTTCTTGATGATTGCGTCCATAGACACTGCTACCACCGTTCCTACTAATTGTTTCATATATATTTTCCTTATTTAGTATTATGTGTTGCTAACCATACGCTAAGACGTACAACCAAGGGTACACGTGTATAACCATCTTCTTTTAATTCCGGTAATACACCAGGCAGTGCATTAACAAACTCAGCTATGTCATTTAATTTATTTCCTAAATCATTATACATTTTGAACCAACTCCCAGAGGATGCCTCTTGCTTGGCTACTTCTTTAGTCAACTCCTCAATGCGTCTAGTTTGGTCTTCATTCAATGCCTTTAGCTGTTCTATTGTGTCCCTCATCTCCAACATCTCTTGTACTTTCGTTTTTCGCATATTAAATTTCCTTCATATTAAATAAATCATGACCGACTTGTATTTCCACCTTCACCTCTAAATCCCAACCAATACCAAATATATTGTTGATTTGGTAAGGCAAATCTTTAAACACCTGCTTTACAATTGCTACTATCTCATCCACCCATTTGCTTTCACAGTCTATCACTATCGAATCATGCACGGTAGAGACTAACTTACATGGAATCCCTGCTTGTTTTAATCGCTTGAAAAGCGACACCCTCGCCATCATAACAACATCTGCACCACTTCCCTGAACACAGTAGTTCTTTATCTGTGTAGAGGGGAGTTTCCATTCCCCTGTTGACATCAAATCCCATTCAAATCTACGACCAAATGGAGTGAGCATTTTACCATGTTTCCCCACCTGTGTCAATATCCTCTCATGCCAAGCTTTAATACCAGGGTATTTTGCATAAAACTTATCAATCACTCCTCTCCAAAACTTTGGATTTGTTGATATAAATGTGAAGTCACTGTCCTGTGCAAAGCCATATTCCTGCGCCCCATATAATAGCTTAAAAATAAAGACCTTGGCAGTAACTCTGTCTGGTAGTCCAAACTTCTTTTGGTTGTCCGCATGTAAATCTAACCCATCCCTTAGTTCTTTATATAACACTTGATCTTGAGAAAGAAAAGCAGCTACAACCACCTCTAAAGATTTTACATCAATATTGATAAACATTAATTCTCAAAAAAGTATCTAAATAATTCTACTCTTTGCTCTTTACTACGTAAGTTAAGACGTTTAGCAAGTAAAGTGGCTTCCACCCATTTGTTAAATAACTCTTTATCCACAACAACAATTAAGTTAACTTTCTTCTTTCGGAAACAACAGAAAAACCCAGACTCATCACTTATATCATATGCATCTTCTGATGTTTGTTTAAAACGTTCCTTCATTAACCATTCAAGTAATCTGTCAAAGCTCTTTGTATAGATTACAAAGTCTATACCGGTGTCTGTGACAGGTGGGTTACATATAATACTACTACCAGTCTGTATCATGTTCTCGTACAACTCTTTTGGTATTCCCATATCATCCCTCATATCTACTTTAATGATCATTTTGATGGAAAAATTTCGCAACTTTCCGTGCATCCATTAGGTGCGTCCATATCCATGTCATAATTATAGTCCTTGCCATAAAATTTAATGAAAGGCTTTTCAGATTCTTTTAATAAATCTGAGGCACTTTGATTCCCTCTAAAAAATACTCTATTTCTCCTATTAGTTGCATCTTCCGTCTTGAATTCAGACCCTACTCTTCCATATTTTATTTCCATGCTTTTAGGAAATTCAAATATACTAGGGTCTTCGGAGGCCAATGTTAGTAACTTACGCTTTGACTTCTTCCAGCACCAAGAACAATTTCCCTTATGTTCAGGGAGATCCAAATTAAAATCTTGTTGTTTCCACCACCAATTAATTAACGGTTTATCCACTGGATGAAATTCTATTAATGGGTATATAATTCTATCCTCTACACAACGAGAGGAAATTCGGTGGGCTTCATCACAACGAATACCTAATGCTGTTACATAGTCTTTCTTCTTCCACCCCTTGTGCCGTAAATAGGCCTGGATTGGTCTAAGTTTAAGTTCACGCGTACATATAGGATGTGATTGATTTGGAATACCAAATTTCTTTATCACATTTTCATAGGGTTCCCCACTCCTTGATGCTGTCTCAAAATCAACAATTTCAAACCCAGTTCCTTTTCTTTCTCCATGATAAACTTTAGCTTCAACCCAAACAACACCTAAATTAAATTCCCTATCACATCTATCTACAAATTCTAAGGTTTCTTCATATTCCTGCCCCGTATTTGCAAATACTACTTCAATATTGTCGAAGTCACTCTGTTTATTCTCTTTCAGCCACTTAGTCATATAAGCTGAAGTTCTACCACCACTAAAGGCTATTAATAAATTATTCATATCTGCTAATTATAAATTGTTTGGTTTCTTTATCCATGTTTTGTAAGTTCCTTATGTTACGAATAACTCGTTTCCAGTTATTCTCTACATGTCCCCATGTAGAGCAGACTATATCATCAACAGCTATATTAACTATAAACTGTTGGAGAATGTTTCGAGTGTACTTACACTCTACGGCTTACGCCTAGTCGTTGCACGTTCCAACTGATGAATACGTGTGTGAGCCTCTGAAGTTAATAGAGCTAGATTATTAATATTATTATTTAAAGGATTATGATCAATATGATGAACATTAAATCCTTTTGGAATCTCTGTTATCCCTAACAATTCACACATAACTATATGATGTTTAAACACATGTTTACACCCCCTCCTGCCTGTGTACCAGTCAGGCTTTAAGCACATAATATAACCTTTACCGTCGGATACTTCACCAATATAGTTATGATGAAGGTGTCCAGTTTTACCTAGCATAGGATTTTTAATTCCTAGTTTGCTATTTCTGTAAGACTTGGATTTCCTAGATTTTCTATATTCATTACTATAATTAGTAGAAACATAGTGTTGAACTTGTGCATAAGTAAGTGCTAACTTTTTACCTATCTCTTCTAGTGTTAATTCTGTAGTCTCATATAGCTCTTTTATATCATCTCTCATTTTTACATATCCTTATATGGTTATGAGTATGGCTTCGCTCAGGATTGTCCGTTCTGGATGTCCCCTGAATTAATTCTCTTTTAATCGCCCCAAGTTAAGGCGAACTGCTAGATAGTCTTCCAGTAACAGCTACAGTTTGATTAAACTGTCCATGTAACATGCCCCCTTCCCAACCTTTTTCGTCAATAAGTTTTGGATAGCCAACTAAATAAGTTCCCCTAAGTTTCTCTAGTTTTCTGTATTCCAAAACTATCTTGATTAGATCTTTAGCTTTTCCTTTAGCTTTGAGCTGTTTTAGATTGTCTTCTGATACACTCCACTCAGTACAACTACCATCATCTTGTTTCCCTCTAGCTGACTCTGAGTTTTTCATCGGATCAACCAACCTAGGAAATACATGCTCTATGTCCGCTCTAGCATACTTCACTTGCCCCTTTTTAGCACCAGACTTATAATATCCAGCAGGTACTCTATGCTCTTCAATAATAGTGCCCCCATAAAGAACAGCAGAAACATGCTTACCACTGCTAATAGACACACAATCTTGACCAACAAGAAAACTCCATCTTGTAATAAGTTCATCAATTTGTGTTTGAAGCTCAGATGCGTATTGTTCTGCGTTTTCTCTATCGAAAAGAAGTCCATTCCATTCCATCTCCTGTAATACAAGTAGATCAGCACAAGCTATTCTAAATAGCTTATAGAGCTTCTCCAGGTTTGTCAATTGTCCCATATACTTGCTCCAAATATTCTTTCAGATTTGCTGTAGATGTTGTATATTCTTGTATTATTCTCTCTAGATTCTCTGAAGATTGATTATCAAGCATTAAAGCAACATACAACATATCCAGCATTATATCAGAATTTTCTTGAGATTGCAAGTACATCCCCTTAGCCCTTAATACTTTTTCTACATTATTCATTTCGGTGGCTCCGGTATTTCCATCCAATGGGATGGGTATAACTCAGTACCTTTACAATTCCATCCTATGCCTAAATACCATTCGCCCCACAGGGCTTTTCTATAAGCTATAGCCTTCCAGCCATCCGGCAATCCTTCTATTTCATGTTTCATATTCCACCCAATCAGTCAACCATCTTTCAAATGTTAAAAAATTTTCAACCATGTTAGCTTGTACCTCGTTGTCAACAGCATACGTACCACCACCAGCTATCCCCACTCTAAATTTACTTCTAGGTTTTGCAATACGATAATAATAAGTATCTAAACAAAAACCATTGCCACTATATGATGTCCAATTATCTTCTTTAAATCTACATCTATACTCTAATTTCGTCTTATCGTCTTTTAAATAAGCAATTAATGCTTTTTTACTTTGTTCATCTAACTCTGTTATCATATGTCTTTCCCTGTAAATAATTTGTATTGATGTTTAAAACAATCTTCTGTTAGTTCTACATCCTTAGCTGCATATTCATGTAAAACATCCTTTGGTATGGCATCTGTGTCGATGCCTTTGTCCCAATATTCATTTTTAATGACATCAATTTTCTGTCCAAATCCATATTCTTCAGCCACTTCATTCAAACTTGGATATGGAAAGTTCTGACATTTTAGCATAAAATAAGCTAGTTGTACATCCCATATTGCCTTAATATTATCTAAATTACATCCTATCCTACGTATCCAATGTAAATCAAACTTTAGATTAAACCCCACAACAAGGCTAGCACTAGCCAGAACAGTATTAAACCTATTAAATAGTTCATCGTCATAATCCTCTACAATTGTTTTCTCTCCAAGCCATTTATACCCCAAACAAACAAGCTTGTTTTCTGGAGTGAATGGATGGCCTTTGTTCTTAATTGTTGTCTCTGTATCGAATGTTAATATTCTCATACACAAACATATTTTTGTTCTAGTATGATAGTTGTAGTCTCTTGGTGCTCATGTGCTAGCCACCAGGGGCTTAGCCAACCCACTACCATCAACACCAATACTACCATGAATAAAATAAATCTTTTCATTAAAACACCTCTTCAGTTAATTCACTGCTATCAACCACTGGTAATCTAAACGCATTAGCAATCTGTTCTTCCAGCTCTGTAGTGTCCCAGTCACAATACCATTCAAACGAACTTCTGATTGCATACTTAGGCTCATCATCTAAATGATATACAACCCCTAAGTAGATGTGATTGTCCTTTCTTATACGTCTAATTTCCCACATGACCGACTTCCTCCTCTTGTATGCATTCCACTACCCCTTTTTCTATCCAGCACTTTCTAGCTGCTAGTGTCTCTTCTGCTGCAAACAAGAAAAACATAACAGCGAATAATAATATTAGTTTTCTTACTGTGTCGTCCATACTTCCTCCTAGCGGCAAGTTACTATGCCGTTAATAGTAATACAATTAATAATTGTTCCACCACTACTACATTGTGTTACGCCAGCAGTGGTAATGCAATTTACTTGTGCATGTGCATTATACTGTAACAGAATGAATAATGCAATAGCTAAAACAATCTTTTTCATACCATTTCCTTATAACGTGATGTTTTCTTATCGAAAATACATGTAAATTTGTCACATGTGCTGTCAAATTTATTCTTAACAATATGAATATATCTGACATCTTCAGCACCTATTTCGTTTGAAGCACCAATACCAATGATGAAATCGGCCTCTTTTTGCTTTGCTACATGTGCGTCAGCTACATCATTAAGCTGCAGCCATTTCTTACCATCAGCCGTAGCACCTGCTTGACACACGCCAATAACAGGGGCATGTGTTTTAGCAAGTTCTCTAGCCCACTGATAAGTTTTGCCAAGGACTAAATCGTGTCTATCTCCCTTAAATCCATACAGCTTATCCAGATTATCTACAATAATTAAAGAAGGATCTATCGACTTAACCACCCTCTCAACATCCCATTTTGATATTGTAGCCCCGTCATAGATTTTTAACAAATCTTTAGTTTCTGTTTTGAATCTAGTCTCAGCTTTCTTTAGATTCTCGCCTAGCTTGTCTCTATCAACACCAAAATAAGCTTCTGCAACACGGAAATAAATACGTTCTCCACCCTCTTCGTTATTTATCCATAAGACAGGACTATCAACTTGCTTAATCATGTAGGAGATTTCACTAGCGATGAAGCTGGTCTTTCCTATATTTGTACGAGCAAATATGAACCCAAAGTCTCCCTTTCGCAATCCTCCAATGTATTTGTTTAAAAATGGAAGTCTCCAAGTAATACCTCCGTCTCTTCTGTTCTTTTCCCAAAGCTTCTCAAAATCACTTGTAACAAATAATTCATTACAATTTGTGTTTTCTAACAGAGAAGCATAGGTATCCTATCGTGACTGGGAAAC
>OGVO01000132.1_pt1 | contig 13669 bp, 14 predicted proteins | sample 1575771 | NCBI WGS metagenome assembly OGVO01 (sample SAMN07581527, study PRJEB24739) | freshwater metagenome | place: Singapore | collected 2015-01 | reverse complement strand
GTTTCCCAGTCACGATAATAGGAAAGATGAAAAAGATAATCGTTCAGACCCAGTCTAAGAGAATATTAGCGGATGTTTTTACACCAGTGGGAATTTATTTACGCATCAGAGATCGGTTCAGAGATACTGTTTTGTTGGAAAGTACAGATCATCATGCGGCAGAGAATAGTTATTCATTTATTTGTATCAATGCTATTGCGGGTGCTGAAATCAGATCAGGTGAGACCATGGAATGTAAGCTCCCGGCACAGCAACCTGAAAAGATCAACATACAGGATAAATCATCCGTGCCCACAAAGCTTTGGGATTTTATGCAACGATTCGATATTGAAAAACCTGTTGAGAAAGAAGCACAGTTTGCGCAGGGCTTGTTTGGATATACATGTTTTGATGCGGTACAGTTTTTTGATACCATTGGTTTGCAAAAAGTAACCAAAGAAACACAAATGATTCCTTTGATGAGGTACCGTTTGTATCAATACGTCATTGTGTTCAATCATTATAAAGATGAGTTATTGATCTGTGAAAATAAGATCCATGGAATCGAATCTGAAATACAAGTTGTTGAATCACTAATTAGAAGTAAAGATGTGCCCGTATATCCTTTCCGTTCAAAAGGCGAAGAAAGTTCTAATTTATCTGATGATGCATACAAACAAATGGTGAAGCAAGGTATTCAAAGCTGTATGCGTGGTGATGTATTTCAGATCGTACTCAGCAGAAGATTCCAGCAACAGTTTACAGGAGATGAGTTCAATGTATACAGAGCATTGCGAAGTGTGAATCCATCACCTTATCTATTCTTCTTTGACTATGGTGAATACAAACTGATGGGGTCTTCCCCTGAAGCGCAATTGGTGATTCAAAATGGAAAGGCTATCGTACATCCTATTGCCGGTACCTTTAAAAGGACAGGTGATGATGAAACAGATCAGCGTATGGCTGAACAATTATTAAAAGATGCCAAAGAAAATGCTGAACATGTCATGTTGGTAGATCTTGCCAGAAATGATCTAAGTCGCGCTTGTGCTGCTGTAGAAGTGAGTCATTACAGACAAGTACAGTATTATAGTCATGTAATACATCTGGTAAGTGAAGTCACGGGTAAAGTGCCTGAGGGATATAATCCGTTTCAATTATTGGCACAGACTTTTCCGGCGGGTACACTTAGCGGTGCTCCTAAATTCAAGGCAATGGAATTGATAGATGGCTATGAACCAACACCAAGATCTTATTATGGTGGCGCTATTGGATTCATGGGATTTGACGGTGCTTGCAATCATGCTATCATGATCCGTACTTTTTTAAGTAAGAACAATACATTGTACTATCAAGCGGGTGCAGGTGTTGTGGCAGCATCTAATCCGGAAAGCGAATTGCAGGAAGTGAACAATAAATTAGGCGCTCTGAAAAAGGCAATTGGAATAGCGGAGGAGTTGGGGAGGTAATTTAAAAAGTGAAAAGTGAAAAGTGAAAGGATACATCAAGAAATCAAAGATCAAAAAATCAAACATCAAGCGTGAAACTACTGGTATTCGATAACTACGATTCATTTACTTATAACCTGGTACACCTGGTAGAGAAGATATTAGGTGTCAAAGTCACTGTATTCAGAAATGATCAAATTGATCTGGATGCCGTAAATGAATATGATAAGATTATTTTATCTCCCGGCCCCGGAATACCGTCGGAAGCAGGGTTGTTATTACCATTGATCAAAGCATATGCCCCCAAAAAATCAATATTGGGTGTTTGCTTAGGACATCAGGCCATTGGTGAATCTTTTGGAGGTAAGTTGATCAACCTGTCCACTGTTTATCATGGATTGGCAACACCCATACAATTAGTGCCTACTAGCAGTAAGCAAGAAGCCAATGATGTTTTTCAAGGATTTGAAAATGAATTGATCGTTGGACGCTATCACAGTTGGGTGATCAGTGATGAAGGATTTCCGGATGAGTTAGAAGTAACAGCCAGAGATCATAACAACTATATCATGGCATTGCGACATAAAACATATGATGTTCAAGGCGTACAGTTTCATCCTGAAAGTGTACTCACACCTGAAGGAGAAAAGATATTAGGTAACTGGTTAAAGCAATGATGGAGTAAAAAGCATACGAACAAAATGATTATGAAAAAGATATTACAATACTTGTTTGAACATAAAACCTTGAGTCGTGAAAAGGCGAAGGAGATTTTAGTGCAAATGTCTGCAGGGCAGTTCAATGACTCAGAGATCGCTTCTTTCATCACGGTATTTTTGATGAGAAGTATTACCATAGAAGAACTACAAGGTTTCAGAGATGCTTTACTTGAACTTTGTGTGCCTGTAGATATGAAAGGGCGAGCAGTGATGGACATAGTAGGAACCGGAGGTGATGGCAAAAACACATTTAATATTTCTACTTTATCATGTTTTATTGTAGCGGGAGCAGGTCAGCAAGTTGCCAAACATGGTAACTATGGAGCATCTTCAGTGAGTGGTGCTTCCAATGTGATGGAGCAGTTAGGATATCGATTCAAAAACAATGTTGATGAGTTGAATAAGGAATTGGATCAGACCAATATCTGTTTTCTCCATGCGCCATTCTTTCATCCGGCATTAAAAGTAGTAGGGCCAATTCGTAAACAATTGGGTGTGCGAACTTTCTTCAATATGCTAGGACCAATGGTCAATCCCGCTGTTCCGGCTTATCAGTTGGTGGGTGTGTATAATTTAGAAATGGCGCGTATTTATAATTATCTGTTGCAGGAAACAGGAAAAGCTTTCACAGTTATCCATAGTCTGGATGGTTATGATGAGATATCATTGACCAATGATACCAAAGTCATTACCAATGAAGGAGAGAAGATCATGACACCTGAGCAGCTTGGCAAACGTATGGTAATGCAGGAAGATATTTATGGAGGTAATACTGTTGAAGAAGCAGCAAAGCTATTTGTAAAAATCATCAAAGGAGAAGGAAGCTGGGCACAGAATGCTGTAGTGTTGGCAAATGCTGCTATGGCATTGTATGGAACAGGAACCTATAAGGGATATGATGACGCATATGCTGCAGCAGTAGAAAGTCTGGAAAGTAAAAAAGCGTATCAAACATTAGAACAACTCATCAATCTGCAATAACATGAATATTCTGGATACGATCGTTGCAAAGAAAAAAATAGAGGTAGCTGCTGCAAAAGAAAAGCTATCGGTTGAGGGTTTGACGCAACAAGCGCATTTCTCAAGAGCAACATTATCTCTTTGTTCTTTTTTAAGAGATGAAACACGTACAGGCATTATTGCGGAATTTAAAAGAAAATCTCCTTCTAAAGGAGTCATCAATGCTACTGCAGAAGTGGAAGAAGTTACATCAGCTTATGCGACAGCGGCTTCAGGTATTTCTGTTTTGACGGATACTGATTTTTTTGGAGGAGCAATAGAAGATCTGAAAAGAGCACGCATTCAGCAAGTACCCATATTGCGCAAAGATTTTATGATCGATGAATATCAGGTATATGAAGCCAAAGCCATGGGTGCAGACGTGATTTTACTCATTGCAGCTTGCCTTACACCTGATGAAGTTAACCAGTTGGGTGCATGCGCAAAAGGATTGGGATTGGAAGTATTACTGGAAATACATGATGAAACTGAATTGGGGCATATCAGTGATATGGTGGATATGGTAGGAGTGAATAACAGAAATCTGAAGACATTTGAGGTAGATATCAATACTTCTTTGCGATTGATAGAGCATATACCGGCAGGTAAGCCGGCTATTGCAGAAAGTGGCATTAGTAATGTGGATACAATCGTAACTTTACGCAAAGCCGGGTTCAGCGGTTTTTTAATCGGGGAAAATTTCATGAAAGAGCCCCACCCTTCGGTTGCTTTTGCTGATTTTATCGATCAACTAAAAGCAAAGCAAAATGCGTATTAAAGTCTGTGGCATGACCCAAGTTGAGCAAATCAAACACCTGGATGAAATGGGTGTTGAGTTTGCCGGATTTATTTTCTATCATAAATCACCCCGGTATGTGTTCAAACATATGCCAAGACCTGAGATCAAAAAGATCAGAGGACAACATATCAATAAAGTGGGGGTATTCGTGAACGCTCCGGTAGAAGAATTGTTAGAGATAGTGGATGAGTGTGGGCTACAGATGGTACAGTTGCATGGTGATGAAACACCCAAATATTGTGAGAAAGTTGCAGATTATATTGACGTGATCAAAGCATTCCGTTTGCGTGAAGATGATCAAGTACTTTGGAAGATCAAGGATTATCAGGATATCGCAGATATGTTTTTATTTGATACAGAGGGTGCTGGATATGGAGGGACAGGTAAAAAATTTGATTGGTCTGTATTAAAAGGTCTGCAAATCAATAAGCCATTTTTTCTTAGCGGAGGAATTGGTCCGGATGATGTTGAAAATATCAAGGAATTCATTCAAGACCCTGTGGCGAAAGATCTGTTTAGCTTGGATGTGAACAGCAAGTTTGAAACCATACCAGGACTAAAAGATATGCAGGCAGTAGAAAAATTTGTAAAAGAGATCAAAACTATTAAGTGATGATGACAACTAGTTTTCAGAATCCGAATGTACAAGGTTATTACGGACAGTTTGGTGGAGCTTATATCCCTGAAATGTTACACCGTAATGTAGAAGAGTTGCGTGAACAGTATCTCTCTATTATGGGAGATCCTGTTTTTAAAGCAGAGTTTGATGAGTTGTTGCACGATTATGTAGGAAGACCTACGCCTTTGTTTCTCGCAGAAAGATTGAGTAAAGAATTCAATACGACCATCTATCTCAAAAGAGAAGATCTGTGTCATACTGGTGCGCACAAGATCAACAATACCATCGGACAGATATTGCTGGCGCGTCGGTTGGGAAAGACAAGGATCATTGCAGAAACTGGTGCCGGTCAGCATGGTGTGGCAACTGCTACTGTTTGTGCATTGAAAGGAATGGAGTGTATTGTTTACATGGGGGAAAAAGATATTGAAAGACAAGCTCCGAATGTTGCACGTATGAAAATGTTGGGAGCTACAGTAGTGCCAGCTACCAGCGGTAGTAAAACCCTAAAAGATGCTACCAATGAAGCGATCAGAGATTGGATCAATCATCCGAATGATACCCATTACATCATAGGAAGCGTTGTGGGGCCACATCCTTATCCGGATATGGTAGCAAGGTTTCAAAGTGTGATCAGTGCCGAAACAAGAAAACAGTTGAAAGAAAAAAGTGGAAATGAATTACCTACACATGTCATCGCTTGTGTGGGTGGTGGAAGTAATGCTGCAGGTGCTTTCTATCATTTTCTTGATGAGCCTGCTGTTCAGTTGGTGGCTGTGGAAGCTGCAGGACATGGTATACAGTCTGGCATGAGTGCTGCTACAACGCAGTTGGGTAAACCGGGAATTCTACATGGAAGTAAAAGTTTGTTGATGCAAACGGCAGATGGACAAGTGGTAGAACCTCATAGTATTTCTGCAGGATTGGATTACCCTGGTATTGGTCCTTTGCATGCACATTTGTTCACCAGTGGTCGAGGCGTTTTCCTATCAGCAACAGACGAGGAAGCACTGCAAGCTGCTTTTCATGTGAGCAAAACGGAAGGGATCATTCCAGCCTTGGAAACAGCTCATGCTTTCGCAGTGCTGGGTAAATTAAATCTTAAACCTACAGATGTTGTAGTGATTTGTTTGAGTGGTAGGGGAGATAAGGATCTTTCAACTTATATGCAGCAACTATAATTTTTATGAGTAGAATAGAAGCATTGTTTGGCCGAAAAAAGGAAAGGGTATTGAATGTATACTGTACTGCAGGATATCCGGAATTAAACAGTACGATGGATGTTATACTCACATTAGAGAACTCTGGTGCTGATCTGATAGAATTAGGAATGCCCTATAGTGATCCACTAGCCGATGGTCCCGTGATACAAGCAAGTAGCAGTAGGGCTTTGCAAAATGGCATGAGCATCGAAGTGTTATTTGATCAGTTAAAGACACTTCGTGCCAAAACACAGATACCATTGATCTTGATGGGATACATGAATCCTGTGATTCAGTATGGGTTTCAAAAATTTTGTGAAGATGCGGCAGCTGTGGGCGTGGATGGATTGATACTTCCTGATTTACCCGAATATGAATACGAAACGATGTATGGAGACATCATCAAAAAGGTAGGACTTGATTTTATTTTTCTGGTGACACCGGAAACATCTGAAGCTAGGATTAAAAAATTGGATAGTTTAAGCACCGGGTTTTTGTATGCAGTGAGTTCATCTGCGACAACAGGTAACGAGAAAGATTTTGATCAAGTGACTATTTATTTACAACGGTTAAAGGATATGCAATTGAAGAATCCTGTATTGGTAGGATTTGGTATCAAAGACAAAAACACTTTTGATACTGCTTGTCGATATGCAAATGGTGCGATCATTGGATCAGCATATATCAAAGCATTAGAACAACCCGGCGATATTCAATCATTGACAAAGAAATTTTTAGAGCAAGTATTATGAATATAGTGATCGTAAAATACAATGCAGGAAATATTCAGTCTGTTCAATATGCGCTGGAAAGAATCGGTGCCACAGCGCTTGTTACTGATGATCATGAATTGATTCGTTCAGCTGATAAAGTGATCTTTCCGGGGGTGGGCGAAGCTAGTACTGCAATGAGTTATCTCAAGTCAAGATCATTGGATACACTGATCAAAGAGCTGGAACAACCGGTATTGGGTATTTGTTTGGGGATGCAACTCATGTGTAAACATTCTGAAGAGAATGATACGGAATGTCTGGGTATTTTTGATGAGCAAGTAAAATTGTTTCAACCGCAGCAAGATGTTAATCTGAAAGTGCCGCAAATCGGTTGGAATACGATCAGTGATCTTTCTACGGTTCTTTTTAAAGAAGTTCCTGAAAATAGTTATTGCTACTTTGTACACGGTTATTATGCCGCAAAAGGAGCACATACGATTGCTACTACAGATTATGTTCAGCCGTACAGTTCTGCATTACATCGTGATAATTTTTACGGCGTACAATTTCACCCGGAGAAAAGTGCAGGAGTAGGAGAAAAGATCTTGAGTAATTTTTTGACATTGATAAAATAAACAGTTTTATGCAGATCATACCGGCAATTGATATCATCGATGGGAAATGTGTTCGACTAACGCAAGGTGACTATGCGCAAAAGAAAATTTATAATGAAAATCCATTAGAAGTTGCATTGCAGTTTCAGGATGCAGGATTACAAAGATTGCATCTCGTGGATTTGGATGGAGCAAAAGCCGGAGCTGTAAAAAACTGGAAAGTGCTGGAGCAGTTGACTGCTAAGACATCTATGATCATTGATTTTGGTGGGGGGATCAAGAAAGAAGAAGATCTTCGCATTGTATTTGATTCTGGTGCAGCCTTAGCTACCATTGGTAGTTTGGCTGTAAAAGAGGAATCCAAATTCGTAGGATGGCTTCAATCATATGGAGCATCAAAATTTTTGTTAGGAGCTGATGTGAAAGATGAAAAGATCGCAATAGGAGGATGGTTAGAGACAACAGACATTGATGTTTCGGATTTTATTCAGAAATATTCTACGCACGGCATCACACAACTATTTTGTACGGATGTTAGTAAGGATGGTAAATTAGAAGGGCCATCCATCGCTTTGTATCAGAAGATCATTGAGCAATTTCCTGCTCTTCACTTTATCGCAAGTGGCGGTGTCAGTAGTCGTGCAGATCTGGAACAATTAAAAGAAATTGGTTGTAAGGGAGCTATCGTTGGTAAAGCGATTTATGAAAATAGGATCAGTTTGGAAGAGTTGCGTCTGATCAATCAATCATCGTTATAAAAAAGAACATGCTTACAAAAAGAATCATACCCTGTTTAGATATTAAAGATGGAAGAACAGTCAAGGGTGTCAACTTTGAAAATATCAGAGATGCCGGCGACCCTGTAGAGCTTGGCGCCCTTTATGCAGCTTCCGGCGCCGATGAATTGGTATTTCTGGATATCACTGCTACCAATGAAAAAAGAAAGACATTGAGTGATCTAGTGAATAAAATTTCACACAAGATCAATATTCCTTTTACAGTGGGGGGAGGTATCAGTAGTGTGGAAGATGTTAGGGCATTACTCCAAAATGGAGCAGATAAAATATCTGTCAATACAGCAGCATTTAAAAGACCGGAGTTGATAGCGGAATTGTCCAAAGAATTTGGTTCGCAGTGTGTGGTGTTAGCAATTGATACACGTCAGGAAGAAGATGGTAATTGGTATGTATACCTGAATGGAGGCAGGGTCAAAACCGATACACTTTGTTTGGATTGGGCAAAAAAGGGAGTGGCACTTGGTGCAGGAGAAATTTTACTTACTTCTATGAATCATGATGGCACCAAACAAGGATTTGCATTGGATATTACTGCTCAGTTATCAGAAGAGCTACCTGTTCCTGTGATTGCTTCCGGCGGTGGTGGTACTATGGAACATTTTACTACGATATTCAAAGAAGGAAAAGCAGATGCAGCACTGGCAGCCAGCATCTTTCACTTCAAAGAAATAGGGATACCGGAATTGAAGCAGTATCTTGCAGAAAATGGAATTGTGGTGAGAAGATAGTAAATAATGAATTTTGAATTTTCAATATTGAATAATGGCGAGTAAAGAATATTGAGGTGTACAATAAAATTAGATTATGAAAGTAGATTTTTCAAAATATGCAGATGGGTTGGTTCCTGCTATTGTGCAGGATATTGAAACCCATAAGGTATTGATGTTAGGGTTCATGAATCAAGAGGCGCTTACAAAAACTGAAGAGACTGGGAAAGTGACTTTTTTCAGTCGCAGTAAGAACAGACTTTGGACCAAAGGTGAAGAGAGTGGCAATTTCCTGGAGTTGAAAAGTATAGCAGTTGATTGTGATCATGATACCTTGTTGATACAAGTGCATCCTGTAGGACCTGTTTGTCACACGGGTGCTGATACTTGTTGGAGTGAACGAAATCATAGTGAAGATTTTCTTTTATATCTGGAAGATATTATTCGTTTGCGTAAACAAGCTCCCCCGGAAGAGTCTTATGTTGCCAAACTCTTTTCCAAAGGCATTAATAAAGTAGCTCAAAAAGTAGGAGAGGAGGCTGTAGAATTGGTAATAGAAGCCAAAGATGACAACGAGGAGCTGTTTTTGAATGAAGCTGCAGATCTCTTGTTCCATTATTTACTTTTGCTTAACGCGAAAGGTTATAAATTACAGTCTGTGATTGAAATATTGAAAAAAAGACATTCAAAATAATATGAAAAAGCTACTCTTTTTGTTATTGATGCCACTGGGTATTTTAGCGCAGGTTGGTGTTGATAGTTATGAGATCAAAGGAATTATTAAAGGGTTATCAGATAATACCACTGTTTTTCTGATCAATGGTGTTACCGGACAAACGATTGCTACTGCAACGGTAAAAGAAAGCCGATTTACACTCAAAGGAAAACTCGCACATCCTGAATTGGTACAGATCGGGTTTAATGGAAAGAATGAGAAGCTTGATATGTTCATTGGTAATGAGGCGGTGAATCTGGACGGAGAGCTCTCCAATCTAGAAGCTGCTGTGATCAGTGGTTCTGCGGTTCAAAAAGATTATGAGCGATTCAGAGTAAAATTCAATCCGTTGAAAGATAAACTGAATGCGCTTGCAAACACGATCAATCAACAGTCTTCCTCAAATACAAAGCGTGATTCATTGATCAATGTTTTCAATCAAAACAAAGCAGTATTGCTTGCAAATGCTGCTGAGTTTATAAAAAACAATGCAGCATCTCCTGTAAGTCCTTTTGTATTATTTGCAGTAGGACCTTTATATGAAGATCTCGATGAGTTAGAAGCTCGCTTCAACGATTTACAACCCATAGTCAAAAAAGGATTTTATGCGGATGTTATTGCTCAAACTTTGAGTAAGTCTAAAATTGGTCGAGTAGGTTCTCAGGCGCTTGATTTTACACAGAATGATGTGAATGGGAAACCTGTTTCTTTATCTTCTTTCAAAGGTAAATATGTGTTGGTTGACTTTTGGGCTAGTTGGTGCAGACCTTGTAGGGAAGAAAATCCTAATGTGGTTCTCGCTTACAATACTTATAAAGACAAAAACTTCACAGTCTTGGGTGTATCCTTAGATCAGGATAAAAGTAATTGGCTACAAGCTATTAAAGTAGATAAGCTTGATTGGACGCATGTAAGTGATCTTAAATACTGGGAGAATGAAGTAGCTAAGATGTACAATATTCAAGGTATTCCAGCAAATATGCTGATCGATCCCAACGGAAAAATTATCGCCCGAGACCTCAGGGCCCAGTTGTTGCAGGAAAAGTTGAAGGAGTTGTTGAAGTAAGAATTTTAGTCCATGGTCCATGGACCATGGACTATAGTCTAAAAACCTCCTCATACTTCTTCGCATCAAACCCAATAGCCACTACTTTCCCCTTTTTTACGATTATAGGTCTTTTGATGATGCTAGTGTGTTGCTGCATGATGGGGATAGCTTTTGATGCAGTGGTAACAGTTTGTTGTGTACTGGAGGGTAACTCTTTATAAGTGGTGGATCTTTTATTAAAGATCAGTTCCCAATCTACCTGTTCTGTCCATGATTTTAATGTAGCAGCGTCAATACCTGAAACCTTATAATCATGGAATAGATAATCGATCTTGTGTTCCTTTAGCCAAGTGATGGCTTTTTTAACGGTGTCGCAATTAGGGATGCCAAAAACAGTGTACATATCAGAATTTTTTTTGCTCATTCAAATAACCCTATCCGCCGATTTTGTAGCGGGTAGAACCAATTGTATAGAATTTCACCAATAATAACTCATTAATCTTTAATTTGTTCTCCAGCAATCGATAGACCTTGAGAATTTATCTACTTTGGATAAGCTGTATGCTATCCTTTATACTGAACGCTCAGAATAGTACTGAGAAGCCACGCTCACAATTGGGTCTTATTATCGGCAATATACTGGAAGCTAAAACCGGGAAGCCCTTGGCATACGCTTCTGTACAATTAAAAGATTTGTCTGATAGTACTCGTAGATCAGCAGTGGTGGCGGATAAGAATGGTTCTTTTGAATTCAATAAACTTTCTCTTGGGTACTATAGAATATCGGTGGTCATGGTTGGCTTTGCCCGATTGGATATCGATAGCATTCATCTACGCCCTGAACGATATGATTTTAATTTAGGTGATGTCAAACTCAATGATGCTGCCGGTAGTTTAAATGAAGTGATCGTATATGCGGAAAAGCCATTGATTGAAAATAAAGATGATAAGATCACATACAATGTTGGAGAAAGTGCATTAAGTGGCGGAGCTAGTACAGCTGAGTTATTAAAAAATATGCCGCTGGTTAATAATGATCCAACAGGTAAAATATTACTAAAAGGTAAAGAACCGAGAATTCTCATTGATGATAAACCAACAGAACTCAATGCACAACAATTACAGGATTTGTTAGAGAGTTTACCGGGAAGTAGTATTGAGAAGATAGAGATCATGACCAATCCACCTCCGCAATATGCCACCGAAACCGGAGGTGTGATCAATATTGTAACAAAAAAAGGAAAGATCGGCTGGGTAGGTAGAACTACATTGAGTGCAGGTACCAGAGGTGAAGGTAATTTGGCAGCCAATGCAAGCTATCGTACACAACCCTTTTCAATCAACATTACTGCCGGATTGGGTGGAAGTATACTGACAGGTAATAGTTATTCCAAACGGGAAAACATTTATCGGGATTCTACCAATTATTTTAATACTACCGGATCGTTCGAAAATAAAAATTTACGTCCCAATCTTCGTATTCAAACTGATTTTGAGTTGAATAAACGAAATCAACTGAATATAACCTATCAAGGTAACTTGAACTATTATGATAATGAAAGTTTCAACAGTTTTACGAACATCAATCGGAATAAAGAAGTGTATAGATACAGCACGCGAACCAATGGCAGTGAAGGCGAAGGATATGGACATAACGCTTCAGTATCTTATACGCACAAAGCAAAAAATCCCGCAGAGTTTATAAGGGTTATTCTCAATGTGAATGCTAATAAGAATAACAATGATCGTGCGTTTTTTCAGGAATTTTTAAATCCTGATTTTTCTCCAACCGGTATCGATTCTACTCAATCTCAATTCTTTGATAATTTTAATCGCTCTGCTTCAATACGAGCTGATTACAACAAGCCCTTGAAAAAGAAGGGGGCTAACTTTTCAACCGGCGTTTTCTATAATACATCATTTTTTCATAATACACTCAATACCAGTTTTCTAAGAAAATCTGATGGTGTATTTATTCCGAATGACCTTCTTAGTAATGACTTTGAGTTTTTGCAAGATATTTTCACAGCTCGGGCAGGATTTGGATTGCCTTTCGAGAAAGGATGGAGATTGAATTTTGGCGTGCAAGCCGAGCATACGGATATGGGCTTTACATTTATAAAAGGGAATAGCACGAATGTAAATAATGGCTATTGGAATGTATTGCCAAATATCTCTTTGCGAAAAGAGTTCAATAAGTCACTTAATACAACCTTAGTGTACCGTGCAACCATTCGTAGACCAGGTATTGGAGAATTGAACCCGAATGTAGATTACAGTGATCCATATAATCTTCGATTTGGGAACCCTTATTTAAAGCCAACGCTCTCGGATAACTTTGATTGGAATATAAGTTGGATCAAAGGAAAGTATTACATCAATACTTCATTAGGGTATAATCGATTGAAAGATGTGTTCAATTCGATTCGTAATCTGGTAGGAGACGGTAAGACAGAAGTCAGCTGGTTGAATATTGCAGACAGACGTGAGTATGAAGCTAGTATATGGGGTGGATATACTTTCAGCAAACAATTAAGAGTGAATACGAGCATGGGGTATACCATGAATAAATACAGTGAAACAGAAAAGAAACTGTATCGTTATCGAGATGGAAATAGTTTTTATAGTAGCTTAAATTATACATTCACACCTAGTAATGTTTTAACTTTTGAAGGCAGTGTTCGCTTTAGTAATTTTGCCAACCCACAAGGGAGAAGCAGAAGTAATGTGAACATGAATCTGGGTGTGCAACATCGTTTCTTTGATCGCAGACTTATTTTAAGTTTCAATGCTATTGATCCATTCACGCCTCAACGATTTATGAACTATACTTATGGTGCGAACTTTAATCTGGAAAGTTTCAACTCCAGTAACACTCGTAATTTTAGAATTGCTATCAGCTATCAGTTGAATAAAGTTGTTCAAAAGTCTAGTCTCAGTGAAAAAGCCAAGAATCAGGCAATTAAGAAAGCACTCGGATAATTTTAACACTCACTATTTATTAAGTATTAAACCGGATTAGCTGTCTTTGAATGGCAGCTAATCATGTTTGTATTTTCTTTAGTAGGTGCCTACTGTAATGTATCGCTTTTGATTAAGCTAATGATCACTGTATCTTGAAAGAAAGTCTTTCAATTTAAAGATTCATTATGAAAAAACAAATACTCCTTGCGGCGTGCTTTTTTATTACACTGATTAGTACATCAGTTAATCTTTATGCAGAAGCATCTGCGGATAGCTTGAAAGCGCAAATGGTTCGTGACTGGGAAACAGATCGGAAGAGCACACGTCTGAACTCCGGTCACTAATG
>OGVO01000131.1_pt1 | contig 13708 bp, 13 predicted proteins | sample 1575771 | NCBI WGS metagenome assembly OGVO01 (sample SAMN07581527, study PRJEB24739) | freshwater metagenome | place: Singapore | collected 2015-01 | reverse complement strand
GTCTTAATATGGCAAACAAGCCCATGTATGAAAAGTGCAAAAAACAAAAGGTGTCGGAAGATGCCATACATTTTTTTGCAGAAAGTCCCACGGAGGGAACGGCATCTACATCATCTGCGACACCATGGAGGTAGCCGTGTCGACAATGATTTCTCGCTCATAGTGGATGATAGCAATGATGTTCATGGGGCAATTTGTACTATTGGTAAGACTAACCTGCACAGCCTTCGAGGAGCCATCATCGCCGCCCAATCGACGACCGATGTCCACACAATGGTAGCGGTAGAGTTGGTTCCACTTACGCTGATCAAGAACGCCGGTACCCTGCTGAACGTTCAAACCGCCATCGAGACCAGTCTTGCTAACCTCCTGGAGGAACACTTCGTAATCAGAGTCAACTGGTTGCTGGAACATGGGCTGACCACCAACGATAACCTGCCACTTCGAAAGGGCAGCGAACGGACTCGTGGTTGCAGGACAGCCATCAAATGGAGACAGCAAAGGGTTCGCAAGGAAGCCAGTGTTACCCGACGAGCCAGCTCCTGTGAAGTAAGGATAGAGAACCAGCTTCTTAGGATTGCGAATACCAGGGCTGAGCGTCTGGTTAACATTACCGTTAGCAGGAATGCTAAACTCCGTGACGAAACGTTCCACATAGCGTATAGTCTTCTTCATACTCAGAGCACGATCAATGGTAGGATTAGCCACGTAGTACGGACACACAAGGCGTGCAGTGGTACTCACCGGCTGAGCAGAGCCCACATTGAGGTTAATACCGCTGACTTCCGCACGCATAGTCCAGTTAGCATTTGCAGAAATAGGAGCGTTACTGGGGCCAGTTCCCGAGTCAGCCACAGCAGGAGCACAGCGACCGTAAAGATTTCTATTCGAAACCGCTAGAGAGGTAGCCGGCGTCGCACCAGCCGTCAACGTATGTTCAGAAGAGTTGTAAGACACTGTAATAAATCCCCGACAGTTTTTGAGAGGAGGAAGCTTCGAGATAACATCCGAGACATCCTTGAGTCGAACTTGAGCGAGCGCGTACAGGACAAAAGCAGTGCCTGCAGTATTGGCGGCGACAGTAGCCACAGCAACATTTGATTTAGCGCAAGAGCTTATCTGCTGAGTTCCCAAAATACTACGACCCAACAAACCAAGAACAGTTCCATTGTTCAACATGCGAGCGCGATCCTTGTACCCCGGATTTCTAGCGCCTGTAACATCGAATCCACATCTACCAGCCGCTGAAGTTGAAACTACCTGTGCGTTGTTATCGAGCGAGTCCAGAGCAGAAGCAGTTGTGTCTGATGTAACATCCACGTCATCAAGACCCAGACCAAGCGAAGGGCCGTACTTTTTCCACTCATCTTCAGACCATTCGGTAAGCATCTTGAAAGTAGTGTCAATGTTAGTAAAAATCTGAGACGTCTGGATAGTAGTACTAGACAACTCAACCTGAACCTGGTCAACAAACTGATGGAAGCCATTCTTGATAGTGGCCATAAACTCGTTACCAGTAATTTCGGCACTTGTACCACCGTTGCTATCAATACGAATGCGAATAGGGAATTCTACACGGCCCTCAGCAAGGTCGACCCATTGGGACTGCGATGAGAGGGTGTTCAAGTCGAACTTCATCTGACCCGAGAAGCTACCACCCTGGTTAGCCGAGTCGATTATGTAGGCGTAACGCTTCGCCTGGAAGAGCGGGTCATTGTTCTGCTGCTCGAGCGCCTGGTCAACAACGTACTGATCACCTTCGGAAGCCATTGTCTCTATTTCTTGTATACTATCTCGATAAAAAAATAATGACACGGCGTCGTAATCCTCTTCTCCCAAGAACACTCAACGAAATTATCAGAGCTTCCATCACGACGACATCCGAGTTGAAGACTCTATGCAACGCACTAGGCTTCGACCCTATCATCAAACTGATAGACCACATCACCCCACAGGAGTACACATCAGGCCAACCCATCATAGCCAATATCGACCATGAGATGGCAGGTGGCACGCACTGGGTTGCCATCATCGGTTTCCCATGGGGTAGCTTCTACTTTGACCCGTTTGGTCTACCGCCTGCCCGTGATAATATAGCTGGCATCGACAATGACAACCACATGTTCTGGAATGATGTTCAAATACAGTCTACCCGCTCAGGCGGTTGCGGCAACTATTGCGCGCTATGGCTACACTATACGCTCCCCGAAATTGGAAACGGACATGAAGGAGACTTGCCTTCCAGGTTCTTCGAGGAGATGGACATGCATCCACTCTGGGTTCAAGAGGGATTCAGCTCTTATAGCGTTCTTTAGATCCATATGATCAACAGAGTGTCAACAAGACGCTACAGTCTATGATGCTATCTTTCTTGGGACCTCTCTTTTTGCCAGCTCTCTTCTTCAAGAAGCTAGGCAAATCACGGTGTTCAGCCATTTCAGCTTTGTATTCATCAGAGCCCTCTCTAGGGTAATCACTTGTGTTGACCTCTTCGGCGAGTTTGTCACGAAGCTTGTCAAGATTCGATCTCTTTTTTGGCATTTTTTTGTGCTATATATAAGACAATATAGATCAAACATGCCGTACACTTTAAGATTTCAGGGTAGCTCTGTTTCCATCATGCAAAACTGGGGTCAATCCAAGAAGACAGCCGTTCAGAAGTATCGTTACCTTATTTCTCCAGACCTCATGCTTCTATTGAAAAAAATAGAGGATAAAGACTTTGATGAGGAGATATTTGACCGTTTGAACGACGATGAGAAGAGACTGTCCATCCGTATAGCCAAGCTGTTGAGCGGAGGGTTCGTCGTTCCAGACAACATGAGTCTAGCTATTTGCAAGTTCGAGCAGCCCCTGGTTAGCCAATTGAAAATCATCGAGAAGGCTATAAAGGCTGGCAACATCAGCGAGAGTCTACTCAATGAGTACAAGTCTATTATCACTTTGCTGAAAGACCATGGCAGCATGGGACGGACACAAGGCGGACATATGATTAGCAAGATAGAGCGCACTATTGCGGCGTTTCGGAAGCAGAACGCTCAGGCTCAGTCATCGACTGGTTAAAAGCCTCTCTCTTTTTTGGTGGCAACAAGCCGACAATGGTCTCTATCTGCTTTTGTTGCCTCTTGATTATCTCAAGAAGATAAAGCGGGACTTTCTGATAGTCTACCACGAGCTGAACATCCTTGGGAGTGCCTGTTTCTAGACAAGGCTCGGTAACTTGTGTATTCTTAAATGCTTGCACAAGGTCTCCGCAATCATGCTTAATCAAGTCTTGAGCAATGAAACCCAGATGCAGATACTGAGAAGCATCGTCTTTCCACGAATACCACACGGGGTCGACATCGAGTAGACCCATAGCCTTATCTCCGATATCCCATTTTTGGATATTCGTCTTCATGCGTCTATCCGATGTACAATAGAGTGCTCCACGTACCCATAGATTGTTATAAGCATATAAGCTGATGCTAACAATGCCACCACTTTGATTGCTTGGGTCAGAAGTAGAGCTACCATATCGTCTGTTAGCCGGAACGTCTTGAGGTATTCCGCAGTTCAAATGAAGAGCACCATTGCAGTTAATCGAGCTGGCCTTTATGAATCCCAACCCGGTATCCCCCTGTATACCATTCATAACCATCATACATCCGTCCCCAACAGAGGTCCCATTAAAGGTCCCTATGCTGATTCCAAGGAGCGAGCTATTTGTGTTTAACAACTCTAGACAATTATTCTCAACTCCTCCTGAAGAATAATGATGACGAAGGAACCAATCACCTGCAGACACCGTGTGACCAAATCTGATAATCGTCTGGTCAGCAGCTCCTGCGGCTTGGCTCGCATAGAATCGAACGAGAGATGTAGCAGTCGTGTCAGCATTTGCTCTCAAGTACCTGCTATCAATAGATGTTCCACCTATCTGATAAGCTCCTGAAACATTTATATTCCCAAGAACCTCAAAGTTGGTTGTAGGTGTTGGAGACCCAATGCCAACACGGCCGTTAGCAGTGAATGTCAACGTCTGGGCAGATGTCCCGCCTATAGGAGCTATCACAAGGCGATTCAATGTGTTACCATCGCCTACATGGGTATACGATATCCTGAATGCATTGCTGTTAGTGTCTGTCCTCCCAATGACAATATCTGGGTCAGACGAGCTCTCAAGAATTGTTATATCCCGAGTCAAAGTCGTAGGCAAATTGTCCCCCAGACCTAGAAGGGGAGCTCGGACATGGCCGTCAGTCGTGAGAGCCCCATATATTCGGCATAGATTGGTTGCATTGGCGAAGGTCAATCGAAATCCACCCTTCCAGATATAGATGTCCCCTGGGTTCGTATCTGTGCTGCCACGCATTCCGAATTCCATGTTGGCAATACCTGTAGCTGCTCTAAACAGGATGTTACTCGATAAGCTTGAATTAGTCTGCTCAAGAGTTATCCCATTGCGAACACTAGTCAGCAAATTGAGGATACCTGCCTGCTGAGTCAGCACGGGGTTGCCACTAATGCTCAAGGCCCCTGCATCCAGTCCGCCGACCACTTGTAGAGAGCCTGATATCAGACCTCCAGACAATCGTAAGAAATATTTATTGGCATTCTCTATCGTCAACACCTCGTCTGACGCTCCGAACAAATCTGGATACCAGACAGAGCTAGGGTTTATGCCAGGCAGAGAGCTCATTGTATACTATATAGGGTAAAGCAATGAAGAACTTCTATGCCGCTACCAAATCGGAGAAGGCTAACAACCCAAACTTCGAACTCCATAGGATATCCATACCGTTCCGAATGACGATAGCAGCTCCGTCCGGCTCTGGTAAGACCAATGCTTTACTCAACATGTTGGCTCACATGGGCAAAGTCTTTCACGAGATACACGTTGTTATCCCTACTGCCGACGAGCCGCTCTACAAACTGCTATCAGATAAGTTAGGCCATGGTGTTGTCTTTCATGAGAACTACAATGTCCCCGCGATAACTCAGTTCCAAGCAGTGGGCCCAGATGGTCAACCCAAGCGCATGGACAAGAGAAACAGATTGTTTGTTTTTGATGACATGGTTCTAGACAAGAAAGCTAACAGAGTCATACAAGAGTATTACATCCGTGGCCGGAAGCTTGGCATAAGCAGTTGCTATATCAGTCAAAGCTTCTATCAAATTCCTAAACTCATCAGAGACAATGCTCAGTATCATATCTTAGGCAGGAATCTACTCAAGAGAGACTTGCGTGAAATCATGAAGGTCTTCCCGAGCAACCTAAGTGCAGACCAATTGGTTAGCCTATATGAGCAACTATGTAGCGAACCATTGGATGTAGTCTTGTTTGATATCCCTAGGCGCAGAATCCGTAAAAACATTGTCGGCGAGGATATAGAAGTATGAGTTACCCGATTATCATCAACGAGTCTAACCATGTGTCTGGAGCTACGTACACTTATCGTTTCGGAAGATCAGTCGACTTTGGAGAGGTCGAGGTAGCCCTAGGGTCAGCATCATTGCCTTACTCGTGGTTTAACGTGTCTACCCAATTGAACAACAGAACTTTTCAGATAGGACATCCCACTACAGGGACAGGAAATGTTCTACTCACGGTTACGCTTGAAGAGGGGGGCTACGAAGTCGCTGACATAAACTCCTACCTTAGATGGTTTCTCATTTCTAACGGGTACTTTATCCAGAATAACACAACCGGTGAACAGATAGTCTATGCGGAGTTCAGAGTAAATGCTTCAACCTATAGTGTCGAATTCGTGGCCTACCCGATGCCGACCTCGTTGCCTTCGGGGTTCACGGCAGGCCCAAGCATCACGTTCCCATCGACTACAAGAACACCACAATTGGTTGTCTCGAGTAACAACTTTGGTAGGCTCATAGGATTCGCGCCTGGGACTTTCCCAGCCGTTCAACCAACAGCCCTCACGACCGTTCGCTCTAGTGTCACCCCTGTGTTGACTGAAGTGCTCAACGTTCTTGTACACTTGGATAGTGCATCTAATCCCTACTCAAATGACAACAGAGTTATACACGCGATTAGTCCACAGGGCGTAGCATTTGGTAGACTCATTACGTCCGAACCTAGCGAACTAAGTTTTACCCCGCAGCAGGGAGGATTCAGAGACCAGATAACCATTCGTCTGACTGACCAATTCAACAGGGACCTCGTTTTGCAAGACCTTGGCATATCGGTTAAACTTATCATTCGAGGAAAGGTTAGCAACTAATGTATAACAATGAGTCAGCCATTTGTTCCAGGTGCTAGATGGTCTCTTGAAAACCAATTGGGTAGATACCGTGTCGACCGTAATGCTGAACAAAAGAACTCAAATAGACAGCAGCTTCGTGTAGACGAGGAGTTGGCCCGTGAAAGAGGTGATTTCGAAACGGTCAGCAACATAGCCCGGGTGGCTAAGGGCGTTGCTAGCTCTCTGGCTACCGAGTTTGAAAACAAATTTGCAAAGCCTAGTCCACAACAGGCGGCCGATATTGCTAGCAAGGCTGTTCAACTTGCTGGGTCTCGTGACTTGCTCGGATTGATACGTCTTGGTCTACAGACTGGTCAGCTCAGTAACATATACAAGGCTATCACTCAGTTGAAGCCCAAGAACAAAAAAGCTAGACTAGCTATTAGCGATATCAAGAACAGTGCTGAGCTCAAACAGGCACTCAATGATTCAACTAAGGAGTTTGCAGAAGGTAAGGCTACTGCTGAAGAGGTAGCTGCTATGCATGTCCAGGCTATTACCGGGGGAGACGACGATGTATTGTCTACTATCAATGAGGCGTTATCTGTGATAGAGAGTGGAGCGTTTCAGCCTAAAAAAAAAAACCCAAAAGTTAAAGACATGAGGACATTTCCTGTAGAAGCGTTGAAAGAGGCTGTTAACAGGTTTGAGATGCGTAGGGAAGACTTTAACCAGAACACTCCGGATATAGTCAAGAATGTTGTTGACGATATGCTTAACATTTTGGAAAGGAAGTCTTTGGAAAAAAAGCCAACAAGAAACGAAATCTACGCTATACTCAAAAAGATAACATCTGCTCGAGAAAGGTTGGCTCGAGCCGTCGAATCTAAGAAAGCAGGTGAATCAGTTGGAAGTTATTCATCTCTGTTGGACGACGTCGACTCTCTGCGTAACAGTATAGCCGGCTCGGTCGACTCTTTTGACCAGACGGAGAATATGACTCTCGACACGGGTATAACAGGTTTGACAGATGTTGATGAAGAAGAGAAGTCGGACATGGTTTCACTACAGCAAGCTATCGGTAGAGCGCCCGAGTTGGCAACTGGTATTCTCAATGCTAGCACTACGAAGACCGGGTTGAAAAATCCTATTACCGGAGCGGAGGGCCGTATGGTTTACATACCACTAAAAGATAGTGGCGAGACTTTGATATTTGTGAACCCAAGAGGCGAATTCTCTGTCGTCCTAAACAAGGGTGGAAATGAATTATGGCTGTATCCATGGGCTTCTACACCAAATAATCTTAAGAAGTCAACTTACCAAGACGTCGCTCAGAGTCCATTTGGAAAATTCTTTGATAAGAAGCCGATGCTAGATGCAAAACCGCTTGACCCATCTTATTTCACACTAACAAGCGATGCGCTCCCCAGCTCAGTCGAAGCACAGATTAGAAGATCTACTGGCAAGGAGTATATACAAGTCAAGCTCCCCAAAGAGATAAATATACCAGGTCCCTCTCATGGCATATGGAAACAGAATAGATACAGTAGAAGAGAATCAAATGATATAGAGGAGTTTTCCAACCTAGTGTTTGACATATTTGCAGACTCTCATTTCAGCGACCAAATCATGCCTAGAGGAGCTTATCGGTCTGGATTTGCTAGCCTCTTTGACATAGAGACTTAAACCATCGTGATACCTATTTTTTTATCTCACAAGAAAACCATGTTCTAGAATATAGATCTCAGAATGGCTTCCTACCAGCGCGCACGAATTGACCTCACGGAAGCTCAAGCGAAGAAGCTAATGCAGGGACATGCTGTACAGATTGCTTACACTCAGCTAGGCACGGGTGAAGGCGGAATATCTCTCCATCCAGAGAATGCAGCAAAGGTCGCTCGTGCTTACTCGAGTAAGAAGGGATTTAAGCTCAAGATGAGCATGGGTGAACTAGCTGATACGATTCAGAACGCAGCTGGTGGTAGCTTTTGGAAGAAACTTTGGGGTGGACTCAAGGATGTTTGGAAGGTACTCAAGGACAGCGGCGCTGCTTCGCAGCTTGCGGACATGGCTGTAGCCCCATTGTCGGCACTAACTGGCCAGCCTGCTATAGTCGGTGCCGTCCGTAAGGGCGTCAAGGATTTGACTGGTGTCGGGATGAAGCGTCCAGCTCGTGTTTCCAAGTCTGATAAATATGCTCAGCTTAAAGCTGCTGGGTTGTACCTATCGTGAGTAACCATAAGATGTCCTCTATGGTCATATGATTTTTTCCATCCATAGTAAAAGCCCAGCGGTACTCATTAAATGCTCGACATGAGTGATAGCCCTTCCGGTCGAACTCGCTCAATTCACGAGCCAGCCTTGTAACCTCTGCGAACTTTCCTTTATCAGGCATGACACATAGAGGGTCTAATCTTTGAGAACATAAATGCCTAGCTTTGTATAGCCCTGTATTAATCATAGCTTTAGCAAGTTTAGCGCTTGGTATATACCGTGCCCCCCAATGAAGTTTACTAAGATGTATTCTTTCGAGGCAGTCTATGTCGGCATATGCGTGGTAAACTATATGGTCGGCCTCCATGGCTATAAGCTCTTCGGCAAAAAAGCTCCCATATGATATAGATAATGGAGGACGCTCCAGAAATCAATAATATTATACCCATAGGCAAGCACAAGGGGTTGTCATATCGACGATGTGCTATCCTATATCCCGACTATGCTAACAAATTCTGCAAGATGGCCAGTCCCACAGAAGACATGAGGCGACTCATGACTGACGCCCTATGGTTAGCAATGGTTCGCTCGGGTGAGATACGCATGCCAACACGTCTGTCGGCTTGATGTACTCTTTATTTTTTATATTCTGTCTAAGTTGTTCTCCATGTTAGTTTAACAAAGCCCACCGTGTCTGACCCCTTAAAAGCACGAGCTACTCCATACGATTCATATACGGTGCCATCAATCTCGATATCTAGTTTATAAGTCTTGCCGGCATGTGTAGGCTTTTTGTTCCATAGATGTCGAAGCTTGTACAACGGACATTTATCTAGTGCAAACTTCTGGCTAACATCATCTTTAGGCACACGGTTGGCATACTTAGTCAAATCAGTCGGCGAGTCCCAATCCGGAATATCAGCTAATACCTGCTCTTCTGTGTACAGATTTTCAACACGAGCCGCTCGCATATCTTCATAAGCCATATTAATGGTATTCAAATGTTCGGCCTCTTCCTCGCGAATGGTATTCAAATGTTCGGCATCTTCCTTGTTGATGGCTTCAATGTATGCACGATGCTCAGCACGTAGGATATCCAACTTGGCTTCTTCTTTGTCAACAGCATTTACAACAAGACCGTCAAGACGAGCCTCCTCAAGGGCAATCTCTTCGCGAACAGCTTGGATTAACTCTTGAGAGTGTTCAGCTTCTGGTTCAGCCTGTGTGTCATCCCTGATTGACCAGTGCTTCTTTGGCAGAGTACGGCGTCCGATAATGATTGGCTTCCTGTTGGAAATATCGACTTCAGGTGTTGCTGCCTTAGGAAGACGGCGAGCAAGATTAGCGAGAGCAAGTGGTTGGACGTGGGCTGGGAGAGTCATGATCTTTTCGACTTCCTTCTCCTCATCGATGACAACCACTGGTTCGGCAACTGGTTCAACGATTGGTTCGACCACCTGGACGGCAACGGGCTCGGCAATGGTAAACGGCTCGACTACAGGGGCGGCCGGCTTGAGGGCAACCTTGATGGTTTGCTTCTTGGAGACCTTGGCTTGCTTGAGGAAGCTCGTGGCCATCTTGATGAAGGCACGGGTCTGGCGATTGTCTGGAAGAACAAGCGTAATCGTGTTCATCTTTTTCAGAGCTTGAAGGAGTTTGTTTGCTGTGTTTACAGGCTTATACTCTATGGTCAACAAGCCTTTAATACATATTGTCTAGAAAAAATAACAAAAAAGTTTGTTTAGTTGGTTCACCGGTTGTCTCCGGGTATAAAGTCATGTATACATTCATTTATAAACTTGGCCCACTATGTGGGTTGCTTGGTACGCGATTAAGCGTAAGTGATATACTCCTGTCGTTTCTCGATGCCAGACCAATGTCATCCAGAGGTTGAGCGAAAGGTTGCCGAAGCCTTTGCTATCTATACAGTCAAAAAAATTCTGATTACTAAATTGTTTCAAGACTAGTCAGTACACTCGACCCATTCAAGATCTATATCCTCAACCCAGCAGCCAGCCTCTTCCCGAGCACATTTGCGAAAGCCTTCGAAACCCTGTCCGTAGTCTTCTCCGTTTATGTATACATTGAGACTGTAGTATTTGTTACGCCACTTTCTTTTTGTGAGAGACCATAGGTGCCTAATTTCAAGAACCGAGCATTTTGTCGAGAAAGACTCCTCACGATTTTTGGCAGGGTTTTCGTCCGCCCATCTGGTAATCTCCTTGACGTCTACCTTTCTCGTTTTTCGGAACTTCTTAGCACTACTCTTTCGCCACTCCTTTTCTTCCTCCAAGTATTCTTGTTTTTCCTCAGGAGTCATTTCTTCAAACGGCTTAAGATATGCTTGAGGGTGGTAAGGGTAGTTCATGATGTGTATGTTCATTACTTATAGTTCTCTTTGATTGAAAGTTCTTTATGAGAAAAATATCAACAATTTTCAACTAATTAATTGTGAGCAAACCACTATTGGATAAATGTGTATTCAAGATATGATATCACAATAGTATATCAAAAAAGAATGAGTGAGCTGAACAAGACGACGACTAAGCGTGCCAAGATTGGTACCAAAGAGGTTACTAAGTCATACAAAAATATCTTGAATTGGTTATTCGATAACGATGACGCTAAGCCCATCGCGTTGTCTGGTATGAATACTATTGTTTTCAAAGAGGTATTCAATGCTAACAAATTGGCTTATCTAATCTTGCATCCAGAGGTTCTCCCTAAGCGCGAAGGTGCTCGAGACCTTGTGCCTCTAGATAGTTATCTCAATAACGCCAGCCATGTTAGCGTCGATGGAGAATCCTTCATCCAAGTGAAGTATAAACAGTGTGCTGCTAAGTTGGGCAGAGTGTACTCCCATAATACGGCTCAGGGTATGCTTCGTGAAGCTAGATATGCTATATTCGATGGAATCTATAATGACTTCGACTTGAAGAACGCTCATCCTGTTCTACTTAGTCAGCTCTTGAAAGCTCTTGAAGTGGAGCACCCATGTCTAGAAAAGTACATCCAGAATAGAGATGAGTGTCTCCAAGCTATGATGGACGTTGGGTTGACCCGAGATGGAGCCAAGCGTAAATACATTATGGCCATTTATGGTGCAGGCGATGCTTCTCTAACTGAGTCGGCTTGTTCTCCAGAGTTTATCGAGTATGTTCGTGAGATGCGTGGCATCGCCGAGTTCCTTCGTGAACGATTTGCTGCAATCTCTTACCGCATTGAAGCTCATAAGAAGAAGCAGGCTAACAAGGGTTTCGGCCGCCCAGCTACCTATGAGAATCCACTGGACGGAAGCATCTTGTCTTACATCTGTCAGCATATGGAGGTTAACGTACTTGGTCTTATGTTCAAGACTCTGAAGAAAGTTTCTAAGGCTGGTGCTGGCAAATGTATTCTCCAACATGATGGACTTATGATTCCAGTTGAAGTGGACGCTGAGCTTTGGATGGATATGTGTAAAGACGCTTTTTACGAGCATGGCTTTGAAGCTGCTATTGAGTTAAAGCCATTCGACAAGATTGAGCTACCGGGTTTTGACCCTAAGATAGACTATCTTGCTGAAATCGATAGGCTTGGAGACAAAGCAGTCGCTATCACAAATGCGTTTGACGATGAAGAATATTACCATCAGGACTTCATCATGGGGTTACTCCGAGTTAGCGATGAGACACAGTCAGCTGATCAAGTCAAACAGTATATCATCCAGAATTTCGACCGAGTGTGCAAGATTGTCGGGGACAATAGCTTCTATGTCAAGACACCTAATGGTATCGAGGATTCGACAGGAATGCCTTCTGTCTGGAGTAACTTCGGAGTGTTTTCTTATGTTGGGGGCTGTCCTATCAGAGTCTCATTCGACCGATATTTCAAAGAGCACTACCGCATGTTTCCACATCTGCATGGAATCAACCCTCTATGGAACGACTCGTCGAATCGCAAGCTGCTTCAACTCAAGCCAGCCTTTGTTGCTAACAGATTGGGCGAGCGTGATATGGCCAAGCTTGAAATCTTCAAGAAACATACTCTTGAAGTCATCTGTTCAGGGGACATGAATAACTACATGTTCCTTATGCAGTGGCTAGCACATTGTTTTTATCGGCCGAACATCAAGAGTCAAAAAATTATCATCATCAGTGGAGGACAAGGATCCGGTAAATCGCTATGGTTTAACATCATCTCTAGAAGTCTGTTTGGATCTCAGGTCTGCCTCGAGAATGTTCAAGGTCTTCAGGGATTGCTCGACAAGGACAACTATCGCTTCTTGAACAAGAAGTTACTTTGTGTTAATGAATTGATTCAATGGGAGGGCAATACTGCTAGCAATTTGGGCCGGCTTAAGGACTTCATTACAGAGGATGAGATTAGTGTCAAGAAGATGTATTGCAATGTCCGGGTCGAGAAAGCCTACTATGAGTTGATTGGATTGTCGAATCACGACGATGTCATTAGGCTTGAGCAGTCTGACCGTCGATTCTTCATGTTAAAGACAGATGACAAGTACACCGGTGATACTGAGTATTTCAAGGCGCTACATTCATGTATGAGCTGTCCGGAGCTAGGCAATGCTCTTGCTTACGAGTTGAAAGCACATCTTGTCGACGGCTTCGAACAGATTCGCCCGCCCATGACTTCAACCAAAAGAGAAGTACTTGAGATCTCCAGCGGATACATAAGGGAGTTCACTCAAGATGTTATCGAAGCTGGAGAGGATGGGTTGTACGATGAGTATTTCCCAGACAAGAATGGATGGTTTGCGAAGCTGGAGGATCTGTATAATAGATATTGCAAGGAGAATGGATATCAGCCTCGTAACTGGAGATTTGGTGCCAGGAAGTCTCTTGAGAATATCGGTTGGACTTTCAAGAAAACCAAGACCTCTAGACTCAGCAAACCACCGGCTACCATAGATAGCGCTTAGATAGCTGGGCTGCGTAACCATCGTACGCTCCATGTCTATTATGAAAGCTCTGTCTTTTTTTCTCATCTCTGTGGTCAAGATGTGACCATAACTTTAGCTCCGTTCTATCCTCATATTGCGGGCTATGTGCTTCACCAAAGTGTATCCATTTACGGCGCCCGTCCTCGTCTATGATAAGAGCTTTGTATTTCTTATGTTTCTGAGTGGCTGGTTCAATTTGCAGGACCTTCATGGTATATAATAGCCGCTACCATTGTGTCGGCTCATGGTGTCGCAGATGATGTAGATGCCGTTCCCTCCGTGGGACTTTCTGCAAAAAAATGTATGGCATCTTCCGACACCTTTTGTTTTTTGCACTTTTCATACATGGGCTTGTTTGCCATATTAAGAC
>OGVO01000129.1_pt1 | contig 13779 bp, 33 predicted proteins | sample 1575771 | NCBI WGS metagenome assembly OGVO01 (sample SAMN07581527, study PRJEB24739) | freshwater metagenome | place: Singapore | collected 2015-01 | reverse complement strand
CTCGGGATACATTTTTTTTCCTAGTCACCAGACATTTTATTTTACTCGCGGAGAGTATGATATAATATCCATGTAGGATAAAAACTATAAGGACAATAACTAAGTCCTTACCAAGAACAAACCACTAGGACTTGGCGCAAGCCACATGCGGAGCATGCAATAAGGAATAAAGAGTTCCAGGGGAAACTCTAGGTGGATTGGATAATCCTAGGAACTCCGCTACTATCTCTGAGCAAAACCATCTGTGTTCCTTGCCATTAAACCAAGGAACAACTACACCGACTGCCCCTAGCCAGTCATACTTCTTCCCTATATGATCAGACATGAACTTATATAGTTCATCCTCGGTCTTGTCTGTATCAACCTCGACCAAATCCCACCGTGTTGGGTTGAATTCAATCAATTTAGATCTGACACCACCATCTCTAGGTGAACTACTGTAACAATACCCAGAGAATTTATCTATAGCTATATCAAAAACTAGCTCCACGTGACTGTACATGCTATTTGTTGTCAGTGAAATGATCTTATCCATGAACTTTGCTTTATCATGGTTTGATTTATAGAATGCTACATGAATTTTCATTGGTACACTCTAGCTAAGTTTTCTTCGATCAGCTGCTGATTTAACATGGAAGAACCTAGGAAAATTTCCGCCAAGTACCTACCATACTTGTCTTTCTTGTATGTCTTTATGGTCACAGTTTTTCCTAGAACTGCATATTGAACAAACTCTTTAGCACGTTTAGCCAAGAATTTTTCAGATTCATCTCTAGAATTCAACTCCGGTGTATCAATTCCGAATAACCTCAGTCTCAGATTGAAATAGATATCGAACCCTAGATCAACTCTTGCATCGACGGTATCTCCATCAACTACATTGATGATAGTGGCAGTGTAAATGTATTTTTGTTCCATTTTGTATTTAGAAATGCAAAAGGCGACCTAAGCCGCCTTTATTTGATATTGTCTCCGCTCACTGAAGGAAACGTCGACGTTTCCTTCTTTTCCATTCTAGTCTAGCCTCACCTAGGATTTCTATTACTTCTTGATCATCACATGATCTTAGTTCGCGGTAATACACAGTTCCTGCTAAACGCACATACTTATCCGGTACATCTTTCCAGATATACCACCTACCCGTGTGAAACAGAATACATACCTTTAGATAATACCACCAGTACATGCTTTTCCTTAACTAGTTTATTCTAGACCACGGATCTTGATGTTCCTTATATTAGCTGAGGTGGGCATGAACCCATTTTTGATAGGTTTCTTGACATACTCAGTCATTTTATCCCATAACGCTTCCAGTAACTCGGATGCATTATGAGTTACATCCGAGTCAATGTGGATACTGACACCATGGTGGCATTCGGGGTTTGAGCAATCTAGATACCCGTCCTGCCAGCAAGTGCCACGGATTTCTGATGCTGCAGACCAGTGTTCTTCAGCCGCTTCACTGCCACAGACGGGACATGGTTTCATTTCTTCACCCAACGGTTACCAAAGAAAATGAATTGCATCTTGCGCCAGAACCAGTTTGGAACTTTGTCGTCCGACGGTACCCAAGTGATACCTTCACCATAGCTACCGAACAGATAACATTCCCAAACACCATTATCCTTGCCAAATGAAACGGCGTTCGGAGTTACATTAGAAATTGTAGAACCAGAAATAACCCCAGACAGAGGTGCTTTGATGCGCTCAAGTGCGTTGAAATGATCTGCGCAACTTTGTGCCCATTCATTAGTCTGGAACGTATATCGTTCTACTCCATTGGTGACGATATAGTTGGTTTGATCGTCATTGGTGACTACATACCGAACTTGCCAAACAGGATTTCCATAAGTAATCGGCTGACCGATTGAGTCAGATGTGTAAAAGTACGCCATGGTCAAATATGTTCTTTATAGACAGTGGTCGGAGTGTAGGGAAACTCAATTGGCTGGAAACTGTCTGAGTTGGTGAAGTAAGATTTGTATTCGTGACCAGTGTCCGGATCCTTCACTACATCATAGAACACCACTGCGTCAATGTCATACGCCTGACCGTTGAATCGGTCGCTCTGTTTGAATACTCTTGAACAACGTTTGTTCTGATAAACGACTTTGCCTCCGGTCAGATCACCAGAAATAAGGGTCCATTCCCAATCTTCACCGGTCAATGGTACGATCGGTTCATACGCAGCAAGTTTTGCGAAATGTTTGATTACGTAAGGTGCCGTGAATCCGGAATGACCTTGATTGGAGAATACTTCCAGCAACTCGAGTAAATTATTACAAATTTCCTCTTGCATCGGATCATCCTCAATATCCCAACCAGCAGCTTTAAATTCGAGTAGTGCGTGTTCTCTGAGGCTCATTATCTTTACTCCTTCATTTATTTGGGATCACCTGATTATACTGCTCGTTCATTCCCCGCCTTTCAGGAGGTAGGCGTTACTGATGGTTTTGAAGGTCATACCACCGTTCATTTCTTTCCAGACCAGACCTTCACGCATCGGATTCTTACCCAGTTTACTCGGACCATCTGCCAGTTCCAGCAGATCAGCAACAACGCCCGTACTCAGATCCTTTTCCCATGCAACCACCGGGACATGGTTCAGGCCCATTTCCCCAATCATCTTCACTCGATCTGCAGGGATCATGTAGTTACCAGTGATTGAGTTGTAAACATCAAACGCATGGAACTCAATGTCGCTGAGACCGTAGATGTTACCCTGAATGTTAGGGCCAATCAGTTCACCTTGAATGGCGTATCCGTTTAGTACGAATTCGCGCATCTTGGCTTCAATATCATACTTGATAGCTGCACGCCAGAAAGCATTGTTCTCATCGCGCTTCAGATCCAGATTACGGCTGCAAACATGGAATTCCCCTTCACGGTCAAGGAAGAAAGTGCAGCTACTACCTTCTAGTTTCTCTTCAACAACGAACAACAAACCTTTGGCGTGAGCTTGAGTGATCTCTTTGACCAGGTTCTGCACGCGTTCTTGATCGGTCTTGGGCACTTCGGTCGGGAAGTTCCCCCGGACTTGACCAGCCAACTGGGAAGGGACAGGACGCTCCCATTTCTGGATACCAAGAATATTGGATAAATCCTGACCTTCATAGCCTATATTTGGGAATGGAAGCAACAGTCCCTGACTTAATTGCCCACGAAGTTTTACTGTGCGAAGACGTTCACCTGAAACACCATTGTACTCGCGTGGTTCTTTGCCCTTTGAAAGAAACGGGGCTAGTCTAGTTGGGACCCACGAATCAATTTCTAGATAAAGTGCAGTTTCCCCGACTTTAAACTCGCCTTTCTTTACAACAACTGTCCAACCATCTACGATAGCACACTCAATGGAGTCTGCACCTTCAATGGGCTTGATGTCAGCGATAGTTCGAATAGTAGCCAGTTTACGCATGTTTACCTTTCCTGTGTTTAACCTATGTGTTAATTATACCACAAGAAAGAATAAAAGAACAGAGTCTATAGATAAATTTTGGGATCTCTGGATCACGGTATCTAAGTTCGGTAAAAATTCTAGATATCCAAGTCTCATTTCAATAATAATCAACGGTTTCCTCTGAATTTTCTATCTTAGTCCAACCACTATACAAATTACTTTGGCTGTATCGATAAGAAACCGAATAAAATTCTAACCAAACCTTAACCTTCCCGTCATTTACTACAACAGGCGTCCATGCAAAGTGTTTTCTCCATGTAACATCACCGTGTTTCGGTTGTCGTTCGATTTTCCATCTCATAGGTCAATTATACCTCAAGATTGAATAAAAGTCAAATCACGACCAAGCCTGTTCGAATAACCTTGCGTGAGATTCTTCCTTGAAATAGAAGAACGTAATTCCAAACATACTAGACATACACCAATCCCCGAGACCTTCCCAAGAAATTGGTTCCGAATATACCCAGTTTTTATATGGTGGGTTTTTACCAATGTTGTCAACGCACCAGAGTTCCATATCAAGCTGTAAGTTATACTTGTCTCTACCTATTTGAACGATGGTTGTCATTTTCAGTATTAGTCTTTAATTTCGAAATGTTTCTTAATCGCATCACCGGGCCAGTTGCCTTTTTGTAGAGCTGTGTCACCGAGCTCCATACATTCCCGAACGATAAACTCGGCGAACTTTTCCAGTTCTCGCCACTCCCGATGTTGACCTTCTTCCCTGGCTTTCTCCCACCAAGAGATAGGAAGACCGGATTGTTTTGCTGCTTCAAACAAGAAGTCTTGATTCATTTGATTGCCTTTAGAATGGGATATCATCATCCCAGCTACCATTGACTGCCTTTGACTGCGGTGCAACGTACTCTGTATTATCCCAGTTGTCGAATACGTCTTGATAGTTCCCACGGAGTCGATCTTGATTGTCGGACAGTATCTCTATGGTGTGTTCAATTGAACTCCATGGTGAACTAGGGTGATACACTGTCAGTCTGCCTTTGTTGATCGATCCTTCCCAGCAACCGTTGACGACATAAAAATCAAACAGTTCGGGAGAATAATTGTCATCTACATTAACAAGCAAAGAAGGGTTACCGCATTCACCTAGCATGAGTCTCATTGTTATGACCTTTAGAAAAGTGATACCGGAGGAATCTTTGACTGACCGGGTTTTCTTTTCAGACTGCGCTTATACTTCTCTGGATTAACTTTCATGTCCTCGAGACGACGGTAAAATCGTACCTCGATTTCATCTTCCCGAGAAGGTTGACAGAAGAATGATTTAATTTTTTCAAGGAGACTTTTCATTCTTCGATCCCGAACTTTTCTTTGAGTGCGTTGACTACCATATCCGTTTCATTCTCGATATCTTCTAGGATACCTACTCGTTTCACAGTATTAACACATTCCTGAACAATTACCTTAGCGAAATTTTCCAGTCCCTCGTAAGTGTAAACCATACACCCGTTATCACCACCAACGTGTTGATTCAAATCCACGAAACCTTTAGCTTGTTCAGCGAGTTCTCGAATTTGCCCGTTGATCATTTCAAAATCTCCATAATAACTACAATACTATTCGATGAAAAATATAATACCAATGCCCAAAATAATGTAGACTTATACCAAGGGATATATTCGATATTCAATATTTTGCAAAGTTCTTTTTCGGACATTTTGCTTACATCAATGTAATGCACTTTTCGTTCGTTCACGATTCAACTCCGAAATGTTCTCGAATCTTACCAACATAGGTAGAAGCAGGTTCACGATGATTTACGGCATCTTCCACAACACCCACACATTCTGCCACAATCAACTCGGCGAACTTTTCTGCGTTTGGCATCACGCCCATACGCTCAATAGCGGCAGGATCAAACCCTGCCTGTACCATTAGTTCTTTAATACGTTCGTTCATTCCAAGTCATCCTTCTTAATCTTCTTTTCTCGCTTGAACCAATTCTTGCACCGTTCCCATTTGAAGATTGCTAAATCATCCCAATGGATTGCTTTTAGGTGTTCGCGGTACCTTGCAACGTACCGCTTCATTTCTTTAGGTCCTTTCACTGTTCAACTCCGAAATGTTCTAAAGTAAAGAACGGAACACTTCCTGCCATTCGAATAAACTTAAGATCAGCAGGGAATGTATCAAGACTTCCGCGATGACGCTCAATACGAACTTCACCATTCATTTCAGTACCATAGAACCAGTTGTCTGTAGCACCACCTTCAATTTGTTCTCGAAAATAGTTTAAAATCATTATTCAACTCCGAAATGTTGTTCGATCCTGCCAGCAATAATCATACCAGGACCACTCATTTTTGGTGCATCATATTCGTAAGCAATCTCAACACATTCCCGAACAATCAACTCGGCGAACTTTTCAAAATCAAACCCAACATTGGGTGTACCATTCTTCAGTTCAACGAAGCATTGGTTGTACAGTTCTTTGATTCGTTCGTTCATCTCACCACTCCACCACGGTGTACATGTTAACGAATTGCCGCTCTTCATAGAAAAAGCTTACCTTGAACCCATCTGCTTCAAGAAGCTTACAGGCTTGTTTGTATTCTTTAGTACCACCATAACCCTGGTCAGCCCACCAGCCATGAAGCGTAATACTTCGCTTCTTTTTCTCTGCAGCAGCACGGATCAACGGGTACACTTCATCTACACGTTCTTGGACGGTAGGACCTGCTAGGTCTCGAGCCTCTTGGGCAGTAATTTTACTCATCATTTATCCTTTCTAGCCTCGATTATAATTGAGGATAGACCAGACGTCAACACTCACTGCTGATCCAGCGAGAACCTGGCTTCCATTACCGTCTGACCATACTTCATCAGTTTCCACAGAGTATCTCTATCAATGTCTTGACCAAAGATACGACCGCCGATGGTATGGATTGAGTATCCTTCGCTGTCTTTAACCCACCACAGAATCGTGCAGCAATATTCCCCACCGGCGCCTTGGAAGTGCTTTACAATCTCGGCACCTCGATCTGAATCGAAATTGAACCTGACTTCAAGGTTGTCTATACGAGTGTTCATTCTTCTACTCCAAAATGTTTCTTTACATCCTTTACTGCCAGATCAGTAGGACCAGTTCGACGTTCAACAAATATATCGCAACATTCAAGAACAATCAACTCGGCGAACTTTGCAAGAAACAGTTCAGGCACATATGCTCTCACTGTAAACGGAAAATCTTTACTGGCCTTTTCGATCAACTCTTGGATGCGCTCAGTCATCACTCAACCCCAAAATGTTCTAGAATCTCGGCGCTACAAGTATAACCGTCACCAGACTCGCCGAATCTTTCGCATAAATCAGCGCACTCTTGAATGAGCAAGTTTGCAAACTTTTCTTTATCAAAGAACGTCTGCGTGATATTGCCTCTACCGTCAAAGTAGCCAGTGGAGGTAATGCTAGCTTTATCGATCAATGTCTTGATTCGTTTATTCATTTCTGTTTACCCCACAGGGTCTTTTCAAGATTCTCAATCATTGCTGTCTGACGCTCGACTTGCTCGCGCAGCTTCTTCTCGTTAGCGCGGCTGAATGCCAGTTGCGCACCATTAAATTCCGCGAGTTCAAGAGCCTTCTCAATCAGGTTTAGTAGCTCATTGGGATCCCTGGTCTTCATCGCTGCGCTGAGGATTTCAATTCTGGTGTTTGTCAAGTTATTCTCCGACGTTACTTTAGCTGAATTAAAGCACACCGCGCATGATCAACTCATATTCGGCACGAGCCAGAACACGTCGTTTATCTTCATCACCGTCGCAGTTTGGGTACTGCAGCTGCTCTTCCAACTGGTTCATGAACTCAATCAAGTCCTTGAACTTGCGATCCACTACTGGGTTGTTCTGGAATCCTTGCGGTATGTTGATCATGATATTCTCCTTGCTGTCTATGTGTAGGTTATACAACCAAAAGGAGAAACCCGTCAACCCGTTGGGTTATTCGAAGTCGGTGTGATCGACACTGCGAGTACCAACCTTGAAGTCGATCGGGCCAGCAGTCATTTCACCAGCATCATCATATTCAGTATAACTCCAGAAGGTGATTGCGGTTGCATAAGGCTGGTAGCCACCGCTTTCTTCCACATCCATCTCAACCTTGTACTTCTTGAGGAGTGCGGCCATCTCTGCCCTAAACTGTTCTTCTCGTGTCATTGTGTGCTCCTTACTCGTCAACTGCCCTGGTACCATGCCAACCCCAGCTTTGGGGGATAGTAAGATCTAACTCGTTAGCACGACGGTCAGCTTCGGCTTCTGTGTCAAACACTTCGCCTTCTTGATCTACATCCCAGGTTTCGAAGCCGTCTGTGACTCTACGGAATACTTGCCACTTGCTCATCGTTTTCCCCTGTGTGTTGCTGTCTATGTGTAGGTTATACAACCAAAGCCTCAAACTCAGCAACCGAAATACCTACATATTCAAGTGGATTGGGGTAGTAGTCATTGACACGCCAAACGACCTTGCCATCTGCGCTATAGCGACCTACCCAACGACTGTAGCCACCGTCGCTAATGGCTGCGAAGAACTCGCCTGCTTCGTATCGATCAATCGCCCAGTTATCCATCCGAGGATAGTTAGGTTGGTTGTAGTTGTTGCTCGTTGCGATCTTACGGTAGACTTCATCGAACTTGCTCATCATCTACTCCTTACTATGTGTCTATTATACGACCTTTTGGCTTACTCTGCAACCGGGATCACACTGGTGATCATTGCTCGTGGATTCGACTTCTTGAGCACGGCGCAGGCAGCTTCCTCTGTCTCAGCTTCAATGCGAACTTCGTTTGCGTTCCATGCACACGGTCCGTCTTCGTACTTGATGATGAAAGTCATTGCCTGCTCCTTGTTGCGCTATGTGTTTATTATACGGGTTTTTGGATAACCAGTCAACCTTTAGGGTTAACGAACAGCCAACCTCTTGAACACAGCCTGGATCTCGGGCTTGTTCATCATAGCATCGAATCGCTCTTTGGGGCTGTACCACTCACCAGTACGACGGTCCTTGACCCAGCCTTCTTGCTCCAGGTTGTTGTCCAAATGCTCTTGGCTATGTTTTTGCTCTTGCTGCTCACCGATCTGCTTATTGCTGACTTTCATCATTTCATTCATCCTTCAATCTATAAGTCAATTATACCTGAAGGTTGAATAAAAGTAAAAAGACCCTGGGGTTGGCAGGGTCTTTTCGTCAAAGTTCTTTGTAATGCTCTTCGCAGAGGGTTTTTATCCAACCTCCAGGTCGCCGTTCTCCAGGAGCACCGCAGGTTTCACAGGTCACTGCACACATTGCTTCTGCCATATTGATCATACCATAAATTTTATCGTCTCCGTTTTCAATGTAAAACCGAAGACCACCGAATTTCTCTTTGATCTGAAAAACAACAGGGAACTTGTAATCTGGGTCAGACTGTCGTTGCCAGTGAGCGTAATTTGAAATGGAGTTACACAACCGATCGATTATTGTGTACCATCCTGGTTCTGATATTTCAAGAGGAACTGTGCCTCTAGGGAACATATCAGGGTACATTTTCAAAAGTCGTTCCACCATAGCTTGGTAATTATCAGGAATATTCATTTCATTCATCCTTCACAAGGAACCCAAGTCGTTCAAAAATCATGCGATACACAACATCTCGGTCCCAATCATACTCACTACCGAAGCAAGAAGCAACTGGCTCCAGTCGAAGAATTTCTTCGCCATCCAGTGTCACAACTGCACCCTGCGCATACCCACCGCTACAACCAGGAGTTTCACAGTAAACATCGTCGAAAAGCCACTTGATTTTCAATTCACGCATGATTAACTCCAAGACCGGTGTTGTTCGTGGATGGACTCTTTTCCATCATATTCGTGTATGTACCACTCAATGTTATCCGGAATCTGCACAATTTTAAGATCACTGAACCTATCATTGGCATCCGCGCCGAGTTCCTCGACTACTTGGACCAGAATAGGGTCTGTGCGAGAAAGATCACCTTCAAACAAGAAATTGTCTTCTTGCACGGAATCTTTATACAATTCATCCCCGAACTTACCAGGATGTTTGATCAGCTTGAACCCAGCCAATGCACGAGTGGTAGCCAAAGCTCTTGCTGAAATGAGAGCATCAACTTGTGAACCATCTTCGCGAAGTTTATCAGTAATATACCATGTATCACCTGGCCAATCAGTGATGGTCAGGGTTAATGTGTTAGTATCAATTGGTGTTGCTTGCATTTCTTGATCTTCATCCATATCTTGAAGAACAACATCACCAATAGCTTTTACATTAAGAGTGGTTCCGCTACCAAACATGCTAACATCACGCCACATTCCTTCAGGAAGCATGAACGTAGGTAAGTTAGCTAAGACAAACGTGTCGTATACCTGTGCATTAATAAATGCAGGTGTATTAACTGTATTTTGCATTTTCTATTCCTATTTTTGTTGTTGATTAAGCACCATCTGTTTAGCATTATTCCATGCTTCCATAACACTCTTAGAATTTGATGTATTACCGACAAAGCATGATAGTTTGTTATCAGGTGGGTTTATATTGAGTGCTTGAGAATTAATACTACCCTCAGTTTTTCCTAATGGAGCTGTTGAGGACTTCTTAATTCCAGCTAGTTTTAAAACTACATCAGGAGAAACAGCAGCAAGATTATTTAACTGCCCAACACTAAGGTTATTTTCTAATGCTAATTTCTCGTACTCAACTTGGGCCTTTTCTCTGTCCCCGAAAGTTGATATAAAGGAATTAACAACATATCCTATATTGTTGTTTTGTTTTTCTTGCTCTTTTTCCTGATGAATTACATTTCTAACTATTTCAGATACTACATCTTGGCTTAAATCAACTTTAGGAGTGGTAGTCCCTGGTTGCGTTACACCCTGTTTAATATCTTGCAAAAGTTCTTCAGCAGTACGCCGTTTCTCTAACTCTGCCTCTACTTCGGCTAATTTCTGCTCCAATGTCTGAATATGATTCTGAGCATGTGGAACTGACTTCAAAGCGTCTTCTACTGATTTATATTTCTTCCCATCCCCTACAAATTCTACTACTTCTGGTGGAAGTACTGGGGGTTGAGGAACTACTGGTGCTGCTGGAGCTTCAGGCTGGTGGCCTTCGCTAAATATGGTTGTTTCAGTCATTTATATTCTCTGGTAGATAACTTAATAATTTTATGTAAGCTTTCTGCTGTCCTAGCTTCTTAGCTTGGTAGTAAGGCCAAGCAGCTTTACTGAAAGCTTCATCATCTTGTAATTCTCTAGTTACTAAATCAATTTGTTCATTCAGAAATTTTTTAATCTCATCAATAATTTCTTTCTTACTTAAATCGATATATTGAGTTTTTAATTTGTTCATTGTTGTAGCATTTGCTCTTCCATTGGAACTGTAGCTTCTGCCTGCAATCTATTAGAATGCTCGTTAATCAATCCTTGTGTTTCAGCTTGTTCAGCAACAGCAATGTTTGGTTGGAATAAACCATATTTCTCCAATCCCATAACATCTTCAATGAGGTCGGATAGTTTCTTACGTGATAAGTCTGGTGAAACGATTTGGCCAAGCGGACTATTAAATATTGTTGTCAGATTCTGCATAAGTTGTGCTTTTGCAGCATAGTGTCTGGCACCGATAGGTCTTAATTTGCCTTTAGCCGTTATGTCGTCTTTAGTAATCTTGATGAACTCAGCTACACCTAAATCATCATCCATCACCTTTACTGTGTCTGCTACATCGATATTACGACGAGACACTTCTAAGAATAGATTAAGAATAGGTTCTAGAAACTGGATTGAGAACTTGTTTATTTTATTATTGAATATTCGAGCAGCAGCATTCTGTAAACTCTGCACCTCAAACATTGTTTTTTCACCTGGGGTACGCATACCCATAGCTTCTTTTGGAGCACCTGCCATTTCCTCCATCACCTGCATGATAAAGGCTACCTCATTATTAGCCTGGAATACAGCAGGATTAGGTGGAAGCGTGGTTACGTCTCCATCCTCAGCAATATGAATATTGGCATTAGGCCCCCATTCAAATGGTTCTACATCTCCACGGATCACTTTTGGTGGTAGGATAGTTTGATCCCATGCATCAGCCTTAGCGTTTTCAAGGTGATCCAGTCTATACTGCATACCCACTAAATTGTCTAGTGGCCCCATAGCATATAGGTTGTCTGGTCTATCTCTCCATCCCACATGTACTTTACTATCCCTTCCCAACCATGAAGGATTGGGGATATTACGTAGAACATGTGTCCTATCCATAATGGTGATGATTACATTTTCGTGTAAAACATCCTGATTTTCATCATACCAGTCTCCCTCAAACTCAATGAGTTCAACCAGTCCACTATCCAAGTATTGTGCCCAACTACCAAAACCATCTGCTACATAGGCAGTAATCTTATGAATATCTTCTTTACCATAAGCTGAAATACTTCTACGCATGTCAATGGCTTTTTGAAACGCTACCTCATCATATTTTAAGTCTGGTCTAGTTAGCAGATCCTTCTTTAATTCAGCGATTGTTTTTAAATAACGAACAAACTTAGGTGTTTTATTGAAATGAGATGCTTGAGGATTAAATGTAATATCGTAAGGAGATATACGAACTGCCCTAGCTCCCTTATAAACACTAACAACTTCATTTGTTATTGGATCAGTGTAATGCTCATCTACATAAATAACATCACCGAAAGCATTACCATAGTCAATAAAATCATAAAGAGCTTGACTTACTGTTTCACGCAACCCTGATTGTAGGGCCTTGTTCTTTACATACTGAACAATTATTTTCCTTTTTTCTTTCTCACTATCGGCTTCACTGTCCCCATCCCAATCCAACCAATTATCATTCGGAAACAAAGCATCCATGTAATTTGCATGTAGGTTGTCCCTAATCTGGGTTAGTTTTGGTATTGTTGTTCTATTCTTCCAGGGAAGAGTGCTATTACTGGTAGTGCTTGTGTCAGTGGCAAATAAATAGTCCCTTACTTCAGCCCATTCATTCTCTTTGACTAATCGTTGTGGTTTCCATCGTTCATACGTACCAACTAGACCATCTACAAGTTCGTCACGGTTGGCATTTATGAGTCCTTCAATTGTGACTACTTTGCTAGTCATTAATAAATTCCTCCAAATCGAGAATGAAATTTAACTACATTGTTGCTACTTTGACCACTCATATATTTCTTTGGAGCAACAGCTATGGATATGGCGTTTGCTAATGAATCCTTAATATCATCATGCGGAGGTCTTCTTAGTGTTAGTTCCTCTTCCAATGACTGACAATTTCCACCCCTGTAATGCCATATTTGCATATTGTTATATTTAGGTTCTAATACAGCAGCAATACGCTCGTCTTTGTCACCCTCGGCTCTTGATGGTCTGTATTCATCGATAGCCAATACTAGCCCATTAGGTTTAATATAGTTGTCTTTAAGGGATCTCACAATAGCTTGTTGTGCTACTGTCACCTCAGCTCGTAATTTTCTAAATCCCCATTTTGTGTGGGCAGCTAAGATGTGATCAAAATAAGTGGATATACTGTCTGTCTTAAATCTGTCTATTTCAAGTACAAAATAGTTATTATCGGAATCAACACCAATGGTTACTATTGCTGTATAGTCTGCCTCTTTCTTTAGTGAAAAAGCAAAGTCAATTGCTGCATAAACATTTAGTTTAGAATCCTTGAAATACCAGAATCCCTCTTCTTGTTTTAGAAACTTCCTCTCATAATATTGAAATTTAGTGACATCAATGACAGCATCATCAGAATTATTGGGGTTATTGTAATATTGAGCATAGAATTGAGTGTAGTCAACATACTTAGCTTTAATTCTTGCCAACACCTTAGCATCAAATCCAAAATATTTACCATCATTCCGTTGCACTCTTGGCCAAAGAAATTCTCCGTTTGTTTCAACCACTCGCTGAAATACTTCATATACATTGTCCTCTTCCTCTCCATCGTCTTCGGCATGACGTTCTGTCATTGTGATTAGTGTGTTGTATAAATCTTTCGGATGATACCTAGTTCCAACAACCACTTCCTGTGCTCCTGGATTTTCAATAGAAGCTAATTGTGAATAGAGGTCAGATACTTTTTTCCCTCCGTCTTCAGTGTAGGCGTTTGATGGTGTCACCAAATCGTCTAGAATCACTTTAGAGGCATGGAAACCTGTAGTGCTACCAGTTATCCCTACTGCCCTAACTGTGGCGTCTCTAACGCCCTCTATTTTCCTTCTGGGATGATCTACACATATCTCAGATACTGTCCATCTCTCTCGTTTCCCCTCATCTTTGTCAAGCCTATCGTG
>OGVO01000128.1_pt1 | contig 13811 bp, 18 predicted proteins | sample 1575771 | NCBI WGS metagenome assembly OGVO01 (sample SAMN07581527, study PRJEB24739) | freshwater metagenome | place: Singapore | collected 2015-01 | reverse complement strand
GTTTCCCAGTCACGATAATCCACCATAATACACCAAAAAGCAGCATACAGGCAATGATTTCATATAAGGGTGTTGGATAAACGGCAGGTACCAGTTCGTTACAGTAAGGACCTACACAACCTTCAATAGGCTTTCCCTCTCCGATCACATTGTGCGGATAGTTGTAAGCCCATAACCAATCAGGCATCCAACTGAAAGGTTTGGGGTTTGTATTGACAATACCCCAATCTCCGTCGCCACTTACCTGACAACCCACTCTTCCGAATGCATAAGCAAACATCATCGTAGGTGCCATCGCATCAGCGAGATGAATAACATTGATCTTTCTTTTTCGAGCAAATAGAATAATAGCTACGCCCGCACAGATCAATCCGCCATAAAAAGTAAGCCCACTAAAAGAGATCAATGATCCAATAGGATCTTTTGAAAACTCATTCCAGTTCTCCAGATTATGAAACACTTTCGCACCCAAAAAACCAAATACAGCTGCGTATAAAACAATATCCCCTACTCGATCATGAGGCCAAATACGAATAAGCCTTTCTTCAGGTTTATCCAATTTCTGTTTTTGCTTTTCCCACCATTTCAATCCGCCGAATATCAACCCCACCAACAAACCCATAAGTAAGCTGCCTTTTGAAGAAAGGATGAATGCCTGCGGATCACTGAATGCATCATCGGTTACAAATGCGCCGATGATCTTATAACCAAACACAAAACCAAGCAAGAAATTGATCAATAATTCACTAAAAGAAGCAGGTGCACCTACAAAGATTTTTTCTTCTGTAAAAGTGAAAAGTCCTTGGTTCTGTTTTCTCTTTAATTCAAGGGTGAGTATCCAGGCGGAGAGGATAAATGAAAGGGCCACAAAAAAACCAAAGCTGTTGACCAGTTTTAACCCTTCCAATTCAATTCCGAAAATATCTTTAAAAGCGTAGTATAAATTAGGATACATAGTCAGTTAGTCTATAGATCATGCAATGATTGAGTGATGCAATGATAATCAGAAATTATGATACGGAAGACTGCTTTCGTACGAACAAAAAAGAGGCTCTGCCAAAGCAGAGCCTATACTTACTAACCCATCCGTGAACAAAACTAAGGTAAAAATTAATTGCAGTGCTCATCAAAAACTGAAATCAAATGCTGTGCAATGACTTGAGCTGGGCGACCCTCAATCTGATGACGCTCCACCATACTTACCAATTGGCCATCTTTGAACAAAGCAATGGCAGGTGAAGAAGGCGGATAAGGCAATGTATGCTTACGAACCTGATTCACAGCCTCCATATCAAAGCCTGCAAAACTTGTAGTCAATCTGTCCGGACGCTTAGTAGCATTCTGAACAGCCATCAACACGCCTGGTCTGCAAGTGCCTGCTGCACAACCACATACAGAATTAATCACCACCAAAGTGGTTCCTTCTTGTTTCAATGTTTCGTCAACCGAAGCTGCTGAGGTCAGTTCTTCAAAACCATTATCGGTTAACTCTGCTTTCATTGGTAAAACTATCTCTGCGGGATACATAATCACATGTTTATTTAGTACAACACAAAATTACTATTAAAAGTTGTAACACTAAAATAGGTTTAAACAAGTCAATTTGTCGTTTTTTGAATTCGAAATGCGACATATTGTCTTGTATATTAATCGCTTCTTGCCGAAATGACCTTGATTTCACTGAAAAAATGCAGTGGTACATCATTTGAACAACGTAACATGAATTCATTTAAACTAAAAATCTAAAAGATATGACACTCGTAAAACACAACACAGCACCATTCAACAGCTTGTTCGATGAATTTTTTAACAGTTTCCCTGCAAATTGGGGAAGGGATGCTCATCAAGCTTATGCGACAGTTCCGGTGAACATTCATGAAACCAATGAAGGTTTTCACCTTGAATTGAATGCGCCGGGCAGAAACAAAGAAGACTTTAAAGTGAATGTGGAAAATGGCTTATTGACGATCAGTTATGAAAAGAAAGAAAGCCAAGAACAGAAAGAGTATAAAACCATCAGAAGAGAATTCAACTATCGTTCTTTTAAGCGCAGTTTCACCATTGATGAGAAGATCAATGCAGATGGTATTCAAGCTCGTTATGAGAATGGCGTATTAAAGCTGTATCTCCCTAAAAAAGAAGAAATAAAAGTCTCTCCGAAGGAGATCTCGATCTTATAAAATTTTCATAGTAGTGTCTATCAGACACACATGCAGTTGGTTTTGGTTACGCCCCGGGTTTCTACCCGGGGCTTTTTTTGTTGAGAAGTAATATTTTGGTCTACTATGCGACAGATATTCAAAAACAGCTACATGTTATCGCGATTTTTATTAATACTTCTATCATTCTTATCCGTTATTGGTAATGATGCAATGGGTCAACAGCAACCTAAAAGCTCATTATTATGGATGATCAGTGGCAAGGATCTCTCCCGCCCTTCTTTTGTGTTTGGCACTTTTCACATGATGTGCAAGTCTGATTTTACCATCACCGACCTATTGAAAGAAAAATTAAATGCAACTGAACAGTTCTATGGAGAACTGGATATGGACGATCCGGGATTACAAATGTCGATGATGAGTAAAATGCGTCTGAAGGATAAAACATTGAAAGATCTGATGAGTGAAGCAGATTATACATCGTTGAGTGAAAATTTTAATCGTGTTACCGGTATGCAGCTGCAAATGTTCAATCAGTTCATGCCCTTTATGTCATTGAGTTTATTAACCCTGAATAGCATTACATGTGCAGATAAGATCCAACCTGAAGGCGAATTTGTAAAGCTGGCTCAACAGAAAAAAATGCCCATTTTAGGATTGGAAACCATCGATGATCAGATCGATGCAATCAATAGTCAGCCACTTGACTCTCAGTTGTACACGCTTAAAAGAATGGTGCTTGCTTATGATAGCGTGAAAAACTCAATGAATAAAATGATCGCTGTATACAAAGAAAACAATGTCGACAAGCTGTATGATTTTATCAGAGAGAATAGCAATGGAGATGACCGTTTTGAAACCGAAATGTTAGCAAAGAGAAATAAAAGATGGATTCCGGTAATCGAGAAAGCGATTCATGGAAAACCCAGTTTCTTTGCAGTTGGAGCCGGCCACTTAGGCGGTAAAGAAGGTGTTCTAGAACTGCTAAGAAAGCAAGGATACACACTCACTCCTGTATTGTACTAATTTCGTCAAATGTCTAAGGAGAAGGAATTCATCTCATTACTCAACGAGCATCAACGCATCATCCATAAAGTGTGTAATCTTTATATGGATGCGCATGCTGATCGTGAAGACCTCTTTCAGGAGATCACACTTCAGGCATGGAAGGCTTATGGCAATTTTAGAGGTGATGCCAAATTCTCTACATGGCTATATCGTGTAGCATTGAATACTGCTATTACTTTTTTTAGGAAAGAAAAAAGACAGCCGGATATTTTTTCTACTGAAACCGTCCCTGACTTCAGAAGTAATGATGCATATGACCCGATAGAAGAACAAGTAAAAGCAATGTATGCAGCCATTGGCGAGTTATCTAAGATCGACAAAGCGATTGTGATGCTATATCTTGAAGATTACAGCTATAACGATATTGGTGACATGATGGGCATTACTGCTAACAATGTAGCGGTAAAGATGAATCGCATCAAAACGAAACTGAAAGAATCCACACAAAAATATATGACCCCCGCATAAAAGAAGTGTTATGGAATTGGATGAACTAAAATATCAACTCAATCAGAAACTGGCAACGGATCACGCCAGTAGAAGCAATGCCGATATCTCTGCATTACTAAAAAAGAAAACGCACTCTGTGATCAGCAAACTCAAACGTAGCCTGATCATTGAAATGGTTTTATGTGTACTGTTTTTTGCAGCTATGTTGTATGTATGTTTTGTAACCAGTTATTGGTCTATACGATTGTATTTTGGAGCATTTACCATCATTACCATTTTAATGGTATTCGTATTATACTATCTGTATCGCAGAACTTCTGCATTGAGCAACTCAGATCAACCGATTAAAAATAATTTACAAACCCTTGTTGGATTACTCGAAGAATTTGTGAAGCGATACTTCCAATTTACCATGGCCTTATTACCGGTTTGCTTTATGTTTTCTTTGATCTTGTCGTACGTTGATCCGGTTGAAATACCTGAGATTGAAAAATTTTCCGTAAACGTTTTTACCGCTCGCTGGCAGGTGATGGTTTTTCTGGGCCTGTATATGATTGCCTTAGCTGTATCCGTTTATTATTTCACTAAGTGGTATCTGAAAAAACTTTATGGCAATTACCTGAATGAATTGAAGCAATACATCGCGGAATTAGATCAATAATATCAACCTTTTCGTTTCAATACAGCAACAGTAAGGCGACTGATACAAACAAGTTTTTCTCTTTCGTCATAGATCTTAATCTCCCACACTTGAGAGCTGGCACCAATATGCACAGGCTTTGCTACTCCTGTTACCAACCCACTGCGAACACTTCGCAAATGGTTGGCATTGATCTCTTGTCCAACACAAATCAGTTGATTGTGATCAACCACCAATGCGGCTCCTACACTACCCAAAGTTTCTGCTAAAGCCACAGATGCACCCCCATGCAATAAACCATAGGGTTGTTTCGTACGATGATCTACCGGCATGGTTGCTTTTAAATAATCAGCTCCCACTTCAGTAAATAACATTCCCAAATGTTCCCCCATGGTATTCTTTCCCAATGGTTGAATATCTTCCACGGTGAGGTCTTTTTTAAACCAGATCACTGACATACAGCCCTTATTTTTGAATAGATTGAATCACGGCTTCCGGGAGAAATGGAGAAGCATCCCCGCCATTCTTGAGGATATCTCTAACAATAGTAGAAGCTACAGATGTGTATTTAGGTTCTCCTGTCAGGAAAATCGTTTCAATGTTTTTATCGAGTGTGCGATTGGCATCAGCAATCGTTTTCTCATATTCAAAATCGCTCACATAACGAATCCCTCTTAAAATAAACCTGGCGCCGATTTTTTTGCAGTAATTGATCGTTAATCCATCATACACCACACTCTTCACCCTTGGTTCATCACGATAGATCTCTTTGAACCATTCCATACGCTGTTCCGGACTAAACATGGGCGACTTAGCAGAGTTGATACCGATACCCACATAGATCTCATCAAACAAAGGCAAGGCTCTATTGATGATGTCAATATGTCCCAAGGTAACAGGATCAAAGGTTCCGGGGAATAAACATATGCGCATGAATATGATTTAGAGTGCTAAGTAACAGAAAAAAGAACAAAGTAATGCATAAAGAGTCGGTGGCAAAGTGACAAGCGAGAAGAAACAAGATACAAGGGAGACACAAGGCACAATAGACAAGAAAGCTGTAATGTTCAATGAACAAGAGAATAAGATGATAGTGAAATCCTTACTTCTAGCCTGTAACTTACAGCATTTACTAGCTTTGTTCATTCGCCAGCAAATACAACACCGCCATTCTCACTGCTACTCCATTTTCTACCTGATTCAGAATGATAGAGAATGGGCCGTCTGCAACATCACTATCCAATTCCACACCTCTGTTGATGGGGCCTGGGTGCATGATGACAATCTCTTTACCGAGACTCTCTAATAATTTTCGATTAATGCCGTAAGCCAGATTGTATTCACGAAGTGATGAAAACAAAGGTTGATTTTGTCGCTCTAATTGGATACGTAAAACATTGGCAACATCACACCATTGTAAAGCCTTTTTGAGATCATACTCTACGCGAACATCCAATGCCTGCTCAATATATTTCGGAATGAGTGTTGGCGGACCGGCAATCGTGATCTCTGCGCCCATTTTTTTGAGTAAGTACATATTACTCAGTGCAACTCGGCTATGCATGATATCACCAATGATCGCCACTTTTAGTCCTTCCAGTTTTCCCAATTTTTCTTTCATCGAGAAAGCGTCCAGCAATGCCTGGGTGGGATGTTCATTGATGCCATCTCCGGCATTCACGATCGCAGCAGGAATATGCTTAGCCAGAAAGTGAGGCGCCCCTGATGCGCTGTGACGCATCACCACCATATCCACTTTCATGCTTAGGATATTATTGACCGTATCCAACAATGTTTCCCCTTTAGCTGCAGAGGAAGTGGTCGCTGCAAAATTGAGTACATCCGCAGAGAGCCTCCTTTCCGCCAATTCAAATGACATACGGGTACGGGTAGAATTCTCATAAAAAAGGTTCACGATCGTTACATCACGCAACGAAGGGACTTTTTTAACCGGTCGCTGTAATACCTCTTTAAATTGTTCTGCCGTGGAAAGAATTAACTGAATATCATCTCGGGTGAGATCTTTAATACCAAGGAGATGTTTGGTAGAGAGTTTCATTAAAGGTCAAAGATAAAGCAAAAACAAATACATTGATATGGCAGATATCAGATATCAGATATCAGATTTTTATGATAATAATATACATCTGATATCTGCCATCTTACATTCTTAAATCAATATCACCTCATCCACCTCATCCCTCTCCTTCCAACAAACTTTTACTTTCTGAGATATGATGGTATCAATGGTTTTTCCGGAAAAATCGGGTTGGATAGGCAGCTCCCTGTTAAAGCGGCGATCTATCAATACACAAAGCGACACTTTGGAGGGTCTTCCAAAATCGAGCAACGCATCCAATGCTGCACGTATGGTTCTGCCTGTATATAATACGTCGTCAATCAGTATTACATGCTTATTTTCTAGGCTGAATGGGATATCGGTACTATTGGCAATATGCAAACCTTGGCGCACATCGTCTCGATAAAAAGTGATATCCAGCTTCCCATATTGAATAACATCTGCTTTCACCAAGCTTCTCAACTCACTCACAATTCGGTCACTAAGAAAGATTCCCCTGGGTTGTAGCCCAATAATGACCGTATCCTGTAATGTAGCATTATTCTCTAGGATCTGATGTGCCAGTCGCTTTACGGTCAGGGTCAGCTGTTGTGATGATAATATCGTCTTCAAACCAATTTTTTAATAAAAATAATTGCTTTCGCTGATACCTGCGATGAATTATTCCGGCTTGGGTGCTTTAATTTGCCGTTTCATGTTCCGTTTGAATGAAATAGCATTGGTACAGTTTCGCAACTACCCGCAAGTATCCTTTCGCTTCGACGAAAGAATTGTGGGCATATGCGGACAAAATGGTACCGGTAAAACCAATTTATTGGATGCGATCTACTATTTAAGCTTTTCCAGAAGCTACTTTTCCCGTCCGGATGCGCAGAATGTTCACCATGGCTCATCCGGTTTGAGGATACAGGGGCAGTATACCCTCGAAGAAAAAAAGCTATCAGTCACCGCTATTGTTCGTGAAACAGGTAAAAAAGAATTGCAGTTGGATGGAGAAGTATACAAGAAGTTTTCAGATCATATCGGGAAAATGCCCGTTGTAATGATCGCTCCCGATGATGTGGAATTGATCAGTGGTCCTAGCGAAGAAAGAAGAAAGTTCTTGGACACACTATTATCTCAATTGGATCATTCGTACTTGCAACAACTGATCAATTATCAAAAAATACTGCAACAAAGAAACAGCTTATTAAAACAAGCCATTGAACAAGGCGCTGTTGATGAAACTTTATTATCGATCCTCAATGATCAACTGAGTGAAAGCGGCACATTTATTTATCAAACCCGAAAAGCGTTTCTGACTACTTTATTACCACTCGCTTTTACGATCTATGAACGAATAGCCGGCAAATCTGACGGGCTTATATTGGAATATTACAGTCCACTTTTAACAACTGATTTCAAAGAGCTTTTACATATCAATCGTAATAAAGATTTAGCACTACAACGAACAAGTTCAGGCATTCATCGTGATGATATCATATTATCCATGGGTGACCAATTATTTAAGTCAGAAGCTTCTCAGGGACAAAGAAAGAGTTTGCTTTTTGCACTTAAGTTGGCTGAGTGGCAGATTTTGAAAGAGAAAAAAGGATTTACCCCTATCCTATTATTGGATGATGTTTTTGAAAAATTAGATGATACCAGAATGTCACAATTGCTACAATGGGTATGCACAGAAAGTGATGGTCAAGTATTTATTACAGATACACATCCGGAAAGATTACAACAACAGTTGGTCGGCACAAAAGTGAATTTTCAAATGGTTACACTTTAGCAGGCAATCCCTTGCAGCATGCAGCTTGAAGCGTGTAGCGTATAACTTATGGTTCATTGCAAATAGCTAAACATTTTGACTTTTGACTTTTCACTTTTGACTTTTACCTACCTTTACCTCATGTCAGAATTCCACATTGGTGATGCGATCCGAGGCTTTTTAAAGAAGAGCAATCTCCGCAATGGTGTGAGAGCCGTGCAGATAGAGGATATATGGGAGAAACTGATGGGAAAAACGATCGCTCGTTATACCGATAAAATTCAGATCATCAATCAGAAATTGTTCATCACCACCAGTGTGGGTCCTTTAAAGAACGAACTTCTTTACCAAAAAGCACAGATCATCGAACGAGTGAATGAGGCGTTCGGCGAGAAAGTGATCACAGAAGTAGTGATTCAGTAAGCTATAAGCTGTGAGCTATTTTACGGAATCAATCGAGACGCTTTTCCGGCAGGTAATTTCTCTTTGATTAATGAGCCATTCATTAAAAAATAAGTAGGGTTTACCCTAGCTGCAGTTTTGATTACAGTTGCATCTCCTTTCAGCAATATAACATTAGGGAATAAAGCTCTGGCCTTTTCTGCATCTGCAGTTACCAATAGTACAGTGATACCTTTTGATGTCCATTTTTCACTTTGTGCAATAAACTCTTCTTTCCATTGATCAACCCTTGTCATGTTCTGAGCCAACACCAACACATAATCCTCCTGACGGGCAAATACTGCTTGTGTAGTATCTCCTCCTGAAAAATTTTGCAATGTGAAGTCAACGATCTTAGCTGTTATACCATTACCTTTTCTAATCAATTTATCTTCTCTATCTACATATTCGTAAGTAGAGTCAAAATCGTCGGGAAAAGATGTCTGATCAAAGCTGATCTCTTTTCCATCTTTCTTATATTTAAATACAAGCGCAAAACTATCCGGAATAGCACCTTCCGGTGTTTTCATTTGTTGCACAATATCGTTTCCTTTTTTATAAGGCAAACAATCTACCAATGGCAGATATTTCAATACATACCATTGTAAAGCAGCTGTAGCTAAGAAACTGATAAATACAATTGTGATACTTCCTGTTTCACTCATCATAGCAGGCACACGATCAACAGTGAACAGTAGTATCAAAATAAGGACGAGCAATAAAATATCTTTTCCAAAAGACATGGCAGGTGTTAATGGGATACAATCGCCAAAACATCCGCAAGTTTTTATTTTTCCGGAGAACAAAGCATAACCGGTAAGAAAGGTAAAGAAGATGATGAGCAATAACAACATCCAGGTAATGCTCCGCAAGCGCCAGCCAACGATCACAGCTACGCCTGCAACGATCTCAAACACATTCATCAACAAAGAGAATACCAATGTATAATCATGCAGAAAATGCCAGCCCCAAACTTCAAAAAACTCTTGCATTTTATAACTCAATCCCAATGGATCATTGGCCTTCACTAAACCAGAGAAGATAAAAAGTAGTCCAACGATCCAACGGATCAGGGTAATAATGGTTCTCATGCGTTATGTTTTCCTTCGTCAATCAATATCAATGCAAAAACTGCGTAGTTGATGATATCTACATAATTGGCGTCAATGCCTTCACTGATCAGGGTTTTGCCATCATTCTCTAATATTTGTCTGATGCGTAGAAGTTTCATTAATATCAGATCTGCAAAGCTTTCCTGACTCATATCACGCCAGGCTTCTCCATAATCGTGGTTTTTATCCAACATAGTATTTTTAGCAAAAGCCACATACTTGTTGTAATTCGCTTCTACCAGATCAACGGGCAATTCTTCTACTTGAGGGTTTCCCATTTCCAGTTGTATCAAACCAATGATCGCATAGTTAATAATGCCTTTGAACTCAGAAGGTATATCATCGCCTACTTTTTGTGTTCTAAGATCCTGTATCGTACGAATTCGCAGTGCCTTAATAAAGATCTGATCTACCACTGAGATAGTGCGTAATACCCGCCAGGCAGTACCATAATCTTTGGTCTTTTTGATAAAAATATCCTTACATCCTTGAATGGCCTGGTCGTATTGTTGATTTGTTGTGCTCATTTTTCGAGAACCGCTTTGGGCTTTGGTAATATCTTTGAAGTGTGCTGCAATATAAATGAAACAAAGGATGTTTACACTCAACTGCAAAGGAAGATTACTGACAATTGAACAACCCGTTGTCATGGGTATCATTAATACGACCCCTGATTCCTTTTATGACGAAAGCCGAAAAGCGACGCTAGATGCTGCCTTACAACTGGCAGAAAAAATGATCCACGATGGAGCTACCATTCTTGACATAGGCGCCCAAAGTACCCGTCCGGGTAGTACCAAAGTTGGACCTGAAGAAGAAATCAAAAGACTTTCAAGCATCCTACCGGAGATTCATCGCAGATTTCCGGAAACTTATATATCGGTAGATACCTACTATAGCCAAGTGGCTATTGCAGCAGCTGACATGGGCGCATCGATAGTGAATGATATCAGCGGCGGACAATTTGATCCTGCCATGATTCCAACTGCGGCTCGTCTACATATGTCTTTTGTTTGCATGCATGTGGAAGGTCAACAAAACACGATGCATACAACATTGGTTGAAGGAAATGTGATTACAAGAGTGACCGATTACTTTATCCAAAAATTAGGAATCTGTACCGAACATGGACTCACAGATATCATACTTGATCCCGGATTTGGATTTAGTAAAACCCCTGAACAAAATTTTGAACTGATCCGCTCAGTACCACAACTCAAGTTATTAGGTAAGCCTGTATTAATAGGTGTTTCCAGAAAGTCTACGATCTATAAAACCTTGAACTGCACTCCTGCAGAAGCTTTGAATGGCACTACTGTTTTACATACATCAGCATTATTGGGAGGTGCACATATACTGAGGGTACACGATGTCAAGGAAGCGATGGAAGCCATCACACTAACACGTTATTTACTATAAAAAGAAAGTCCGCAAGATTGCGGACTTTCTTTTTAAATATGTTCATTTGAGCTTATTGCTGCGGAGCACCCGGATTAGCAGGTTGCGGTTGTGGCGTTGGCTTAGTTACATCCACCACTTCAATATCAAATCCAAGATTTGAGAATGGAGGAATCACCGGAGCTGAGCCTTGCTGACCATAAGCCATCCAAGCAGGAACAATGATACGTCCTTTACCACCCTTTCCAAATAAACGAAGTGCTTCATCCCATCCCGGAATCACTGATCTGCTTCCCACTACAACAGGATACGGTTGGTTATTAGGTGCATTTGGATTCATATTCGTGTCAAATACTTCGCCATCTTTCTTGCCTTGTGTAAAATAGCCTTTATATAAAACGGATGCCTGCCAACCGGAATCAGCTTTTTGTCCAGTACCGGGATTCAAGATCTCAACCTGAACGCCAGACGCTGTTGACTGCACTTTCATATTCTTTTTCTTGGCATACTCTTTTACTTCAGCAATCTCTCTTTGCTTTTCGAGTTCCATTTCTTTGTCATAATCAACTTTCACTTCGTCCTGAGTATTAAAAACTTTCAAAATCTCAAAACGACCATTGATCATATCACCTTGTTTGAACATTTCATTGTAGTCGATGACCTGCATTCTTTTCAACGTATCGATGAATAAAACGAAGTCAACTTTATCACCTGATGCACATTTGGTAATGATCTCAGTAAAAGTATGCTTACCCAGATTTGCAGTATCTACAGGAAAATACACAGGGATACGTCCGAAAGAAGACTGTAAAACAGAATCCTTAGATTTCAGTTTGTATTCAATATGCAGTTTCAGAAACTGTCCTTGCTTTACTTTTTCTTTGGTTCCTCCGCTGGTGATTTTGTACGTCATTCCGGAAGGTGCTTTTTCGAATTGGTTACAGCTTGCAAGCAAAACGATCGCTAATAACAGCGAAGTGGTTGTTCTCATCATTGTTTTATTGTAATTGATTATGATACTCTTTTATGATCTCTTTGAATTGTTTCACCGTTGTCTCTAAACTCTCACTGCTTCTTCCTCCGGCTGCATTTTTATGTCCGCCGCCTTCAAAATGTTTTCTTGCAAATGTGTTCACATCAAAATCTCCTTTACTTCTGAAACTCCACTTTCTTTCTTCATCCCTATCTATGACAATCGCTCCAAGTTTGATGCCTTGGATGGTCAGTAAATAATTTACCAATCCTTCAGTATCTCCTGTTTTGATATCAAATTTTTGCAGATCTGCGCGTGTAATATACATCAGACTGGTATTGTATTCATACAAAACTTCCATTCTGTTTAGTAAGGCATGACCAATAAAGCGCAATCTGTTTTCTAGAAAGCTGTCGTAAATGCTTTCATGCACTTTGGTATGATTCATACCGGTTTCTTTCAGATGAGCTGCCATCCGATGAACAGAAGCTGTTGTTGCCGGGAAACGGAATGACCCGGTATCTGTCATGAGACCTGTATAAAGACATTCTGCCATAGAAACATTCAACAGATCTGCGTATTCGGAAGACATGATAAAGTCATAAACCATCTCACAGGTAGAGCTTTTCGCAGTGTCACTGATGCCATAGGTAAATGCTTCTTCCTGAGGTTGCTGGTGATGGTCTATTAAAATCTTAATACACTGAGCTTCTGTCAAAGGCTGCTCCATGTATTTGGTACGATGGAGCACATTGAAATCGAGACAAAAAATCACTTGTGCCTTTTGAATGAGTTCTAAGGCTTGATGTTTACGCTGTTCAAAGTCAATGACTTCACTACAACCCGGCATCCAATCCAGAAAATTAGCCCAATTGGTAGGTGAAATAACAGTTACATCATGCCCCAGGGCTTTCAGAAAATGATATAATCCCAATGCAGACCCCATGGCATCACCATCCGGTTTCTGGTGCATGGTAATAACCGCTTTGAAAGGGGTTTTGAGGGAAGGCAGGAATTGATCGATCGATTGCATAGTCAGGCGGCAAAATTGCGGTTTCCCCGCTGTTTGGGCAAATGATTTTCCTACCATTTAACAAAATTCCTGTGATAATCTCCACAAAACGCTATGCTTTCCTGTACTTTTGCCGCCGAAATCGATAAAGCAAGTATTATGAGCAACAGAACTTTTACCATGATTAAGCCGGATGCTACCGCTAAAGGACATACCGGTGCTATTTTAGACCAAATCGTGAAAGCAGGATTAGCATCAAAGCCATGAAATGGACTTGTCTGACCCCTGAACAAGCAGGTTTGTTTTATGATATCCACCGTGAGCGTCCTTTCTTTGGTGAATTGGTTGAATTCATGAGCAGTGGCCCGATCGTAGCTGCTATCCTCGAAAAAGAAAATGCAGTAGCTGATTTCCGTAAACTGATCGGTGCAACCAACCCTGCACAGGCTGAAGAAGGAACCATCCGTAAATTGTATGCTGCTTCTGTAGGCGAAAACGCCGTTCATGGAAGTGACAGCGATGAGAATGCTGTGATCGAAGGAGATTTCTTCTTCTCGAAGCTGGAGAGATTCTAGGGGGTTGACAGTTGACAGTATTTAGTTGACAGAAATAGAAATGAAAGAGGCGAACAGTTATTGTTCGCCTTTTTTATATCGTTAGTGAGTAACCTTTAATACAAATCAGACATCTGACATTGAAAAATTGTCCTACTGTCATCTGTC
>OGVO01000127.1_pt1 | contig 13986 bp, 13 predicted proteins | sample 1575771 | NCBI WGS metagenome assembly OGVO01 (sample SAMN07581527, study PRJEB24739) | freshwater metagenome | place: Singapore | collected 2015-01 | reverse complement strand
GTTTCCCAGTCACGATAAAAATGCCTATCATTCTTCTATTTCCGTCATAAACAATTGGTTTTTTCCCATGATATACAACTGTCGGCAATTCGCTTAAGTCATAATGGCTAAGCATCTCTTTGGCTAATTTCATAAGATTCCACTTTTCTTGTTCGTCTTTCCAAGCTTTGTCTGCAATGTCTTGGTCGGTTGCGTTAGAATCAATAGGGTCTCTTGGATTCTCAGTCCAAAGCACCAAGTCATTTATGTCGATTTCTTGAATTTGTTGACTCATATAGTTGTTTATTATCTGTTTGTCTGTCTTTTTAGCATGAGGCATAACACATAACACGTAAATATATGTTACCTGCTTTTTGAAGGTTTATTTTTATGCATTGGTTTCGAGTTAATTTCTATTACACATTATTTATTGGCATTGCGTAAATGCACATATACTTATCTTTTTGCTTCAATTCTACATTTTCAATTGTTCATTTAATAAACGGCATTGCTTCCTGACCCCCAGGCATAGCTTTCCAGGGTCAGTATTACCAACAGCAAATTAATATTGAGTGGGAGTAACGATTGGGGATATTAAATATAGAAACTTTTCTATACGTGACGAAATTTTGTTATCATTTTTTAAGTGAACAGGATTCGCTGCGCTGAACAGGATTGTCGGCTCCACTTCTTTGCGCCACAGGATTCGCTGCGCTGAACTTCGTTCAGCTTGCAGTTCCCAAAAGGGGGGGCGTACCCAAAGACCCGCAACGCTTGCAGCGTTGCTCGGGGTTTCCCATTCTCGGGCTTACAAAAGCAAGCTTTCGACGCCCTCAAATAGAAAACCCCGGTACTACGTACCAGGGTCTTTGTGCCCAGAACAGGAATCGAACCTGCACTACCTTGCGATAACCAGATTTTGAGTCTAGCGCGTCTACCAGTTCCGCCATCTGGGCTTTTTATTGGGCTGCAATGATACGATAAAATTTGAAAATTTTACACTTTTCAGATTTTATCCAAATACTTCTTTTTAAAATAGTACTCCTTTACTTGCAGCAACTCTTTTTCGGTAGTAATACCCTCCTGATAATTTGTAATAATCGCTTCCACGGGTTCATATATCTGTTTTTTCAGTTGATCAATAGTGGCGGTAATACTGTCAGTATCGCCCTCTTCCCTAAGCTCATTCAATTCCATTACCTCCATCAAAAAATCGGGGGATAACTGGTATTTTTCCTCCTCTTCCAGTAACCCCTTTAATTGTAACACATATTTGAGCGTCTCATCACGATCTTTTAAAGTTTTGAACGCTTTATTGACCTGTGCCGATACCTGTAATGCCTCTTCCTGCTCCTCCTCTGAAGCCTGTACAAAACGATCCGGATGATACTTTCGCTGTAACTCGAAATATTGTTTCGACAACTGACTGGTATCAGGTTGTAGGGTAATTGGCAGGTTGAATAATTCGAAATGGTTCATAGGTGGTGGAAAGTCAAAAGTGAAAAGTCAAAAGTGAAAAGTCAAAAATGAAAAGGATTAGAATACCAACCTTCCTTTCACCTTTCACTTCTCACTTTTCACTCCCTTAAAACACTATCTTGCCCAAAATTACTTCAATGCTCGTTATCGGACTTATCAGAGAGGGAAAAATTCCGGCGGATAACCGGGTGGCACTTACGCCCGGACAATGCAAATGGTTACAAAAGAATGTGCCGGATCTGAAAATAAAGGTACAACAGTCGCCTAATCGCTGTTTCAGTGACCAGAAGTATAGAGATGCAGGGATGGAAGTGACGGAAGATCTGTCTGATTGTGCCATCCTCCTGGGTATTAAAGAGGTACCCGTAAACATGCTGATCCCCAATAAAACCTATCTGTTCTTTTCTCATACAAAGAAAAAACAACCCTATAACCAGGCTTTGTTGCATGCCATGATGGATAAAAACATTACGTTGGTGGATTATGAATGTCTGGAACATACGGACGGACAACGCATCATTGGTTTTGGATTTTTTGCAGGTATTGTTGGGGCACATAATGGCATCATGTGTTATGGGAATAGGACCGGTTCTTATCATTTGAGCAGGGTAGTAGAAGTAAAAGATTACCGAGAATTGATCCATACTTATTTCGGACTCAAACTTCCGAATATCAAAATAGCGGTTACCGGTAGTGGGCGAGTTGCACATGGTATTTTAGAAATCATGAACCTAATGGATGTACAGGAGGTAGAACCTGATGAATACCTAAACCGTTCATTTACCTATCCGGTATATGTGCATTTGAAAGGAAGTGACTTGTACAGACATAAAATAAACCGCACTTATCAACGAGATCATTTTCACCAACATCCGGAAGAATATGATTGCATCTTCAAACAATATTGTGCTGATACCGATATTCTCATGAATGGTATTTATTGGGATCATAATATTCCTCGTTTATTTGAAATGGATGACTTACGTGCAGCTGATTTTCGCATTCAAACCATAGCAGATATTACAGATGATAAGGGGGGAAGTGTTCCTTGTAATTTAGGTGATGGTAGTATTGATGATCCTGTGTATGGAGTGGATCGATCTTCATTTGAAAAAACGGCGCCTTATTTGTCTAGCAGTGTAGATGTAATGGCAGTCGGTAATTTACCCAATGAATTACCTCGCGATGCGAGTAAATATTTTGGTGAACAGTTGATCAAATATGTGTTGGATGATATTAGAAAGGGAGGGAGTGAGACCATTGATCGTGCTACGATTCTTTCCAAAGGAAAACTGACTACTTATTTTGATTATTTGTCGGATTATGCGGCTCATTGATTTGATTGCCACTGAGGGCACAGAAATACACAGAAAATATTTTCAGTGCTCTCAGTGGCAATCAAAACGCCAGATAATAATCTTTCAACAGCTCAGTAAAAGCCTCAGTATACACCCCATTTTCTTTAATACGTATGGTCTTCTTTTCACTGGCAGTAATAGATTTTTCAAACCAGAACATCACTCGGAATGGAGTATGTTTTTCTGTCTGACAAACCTCTATCGTTTCAGTAGCTGTCAATCCTTTTTGTGCTGCTAAATCAATTGCTTCCTTTTTTCTATGGGCTGGTAAAAGCAATGCGAATTTGCCATTGGATTTGAGTAGTCGCGTTACATTTTCAAACAAAGACACCAATGTTAACCCTGTATCGTGTAAAGCCAGATTGCGTTGACTATCCGGACTTTTCAAATCCTTTTCATAAAAAGGAGGATTGGATACAATTAGATCATACGATGGCGCCTGCCAGTTGGAAAGATCTGTATGATGTACATGGATGCGTTCACCCCATACAGCATCCGCAGCATTCGCGGTGGCTTGTTGTGCAGCATCTTGTTGAATATCGATGGCATCAATGACTCCATCAAATTTTTGAGCCAACATAAGTGCCAGTAATCCGGTACCTGTCCCAATATCTAAAGCACGCTCATTCTTCCTATCAACTGTCAACTGTCCACTCTCCACTTTCCTCCCCACCCATGCTCCGAATAAACAAGCATCGGTACAAACCTTCATCGCACACTGATCCTGGTGAATCGTGAATTGCTTGGATTGGAAATACGAGTTGGGCATAACACAAAGGTAAGCGTGCAAGGTTTTCAAGAGGAGTTATTATCTTAGAGAAGATGAAGACAAGTTTTTTCAATAAATACAAAACGATTGGATTGTATGGGATATCGCTCGCTGTTCTCTTGCTGTTATTAAGATGGTTAGAATTGAAATTCCTGATCTATAAGAACGCTTTTGAGATCTATGCAGGGATCATCGCTTTGTTTTTTACCGGATTGGGAATATGGTTGTCCAGAAAATTAACCCATCCAAAAACAGAGACACGCATTATTGAAAAAACGGTATATCGTGATCCATCTCTTCCTTTTGAGGTCAATAGCAAGGAAATGGAAGCATTGGGTATCAGTGAAAGAGAATTGGAAGTATTGCAGTTGATGTCGCAAGGAATGAGTAACCAGGAAATAGGGGATGCCTTATTTGTATCACTTAATACGGTCAAGACTCATGCTGCACGAATTTTTGAAAAACTGGAGGTGCAACGAAGAACACAAGCCATTGAAAAAGCAAAAAAGATCGGGTTGATCGCCTAATGATTCATGCTTTTGGATGATTTCTGAAGAAGATGGTCAAAATCACCCGAAAGTATGAACGAAAAGAAAAGCGGAGATGCGACTTTAGTGGTTCATTTATCACCCAAAACCAACACGATATGAAAAAAGTTGTTCTTGTTAATGGCATCATTGCCGGATTGATCGTCAGTGTATTGATGGTTGCTTCTACCATGTATTTTAAATCTTCCGGCGACCACGAAAATGGAATGATCTATGGGTATGCCTCTATGATCCTTGCATTTGCTTTCATTTTTGTAGGTATAAAAAGTTTTCGTGACCGATATAATGATGGTGTGATCAGTTTCGGGAAAGCATTTAAGATCGGATTATTCATAGCCTTGATCGCTTCCACCTTTTATGTGGCCACCTGGTTAGTGGAATATTTTTATTTTTTTCCCGACTTTGCTGAAAAATATGCTGAGATAGAACTTGCCAAAGCAAAAGCTGCAGGGGCTACTGAAGCAGAATTGGCCAAGCAAACAGCCGAAATGGCCAGTTTTGCAAAATGGTATAAAAATCCGCTATTCAATGCCTTAATGACCTACGCAGAAATCTTACCGGTTGGACTATTGGTTTCTTTGATCAGTGCTTTGTTGTTGAAAAGAAAGTAAGTAAGAAAGAAAGAAACTTCTGGCTATTAGCTGCTAGCTATTAGCATTTTTTGAAATCGTTTTATATCAATAATAAAGCCATTCATGCTATTGAATGGCTTTATTATTGATGGCTTAAAGCTAGTAGCTAATTGCTAATAGCTTGTTATTCCGCCGTCAAACTCGCCATCAAATACTCTTGATTTAAGCGAGCGATATTGCTGATGGAAATTTCTTTTGGACAAGTAGCTTCACACGCGCCGGTATTGGTACATGCACCAAAACCTTCTTTATCCATTTGAGCCACCATGTTCAGTACACGTGATTTGCGTTCAGGTGCACCTTGTGGTAACAATGCCAGGTGAGATACTTTAGCACTGAGGAACAACATTGCAGAGCTGTTCTTACAGGCTGCAACACAAGCACCGCAACCAATACACATCGCTGCTGCGAATGAACTGTCTGCTTTGTCTTTTTCAATGGGTAGGGCATTACCATCTACGGCATTACCGGTATTCACACTGATATAACCTCCTGCTTGAATGATACGGTCGAATGCAGAGCGGTCTACCATCAAGTCTTTGATCACAGGGAATGCATTGGCTCTCCATGGTTCAACAACGATGGTATCACCATCTTTGAAAGCACGCATATGCAACTGACAAGTGGTGTTTGCTTGCCATGGACCATGTGGCTTACCATTGATGTACATTGAGCAAGCACCACAAATACCTTCGCGACAATCATGGTCAAACGTAACCGGATCTTCTCCGTCACGGATCAATTGCTCGTTCAGTACGTCAAACATTTCCAGGAAACTCATTTCACTTGAAATGTTCTCAACCCTGTAAAGTTTGAACTCGCCTTTACTGTCTTTATTTTTTTGTCTCCAAACCTTAAGGTTGAGATTCATAGTATAATGTTCCATAGCAACAAATTGAAAATCGTTATTTATAGTTACGCTGACTTGGCTTAATTACATCATAATTTAATGCTTCTTTATGTAATTCCCACTGGTGTTCACCTTTGAACTCCCAAGCAGCTACATACATATAGTTAGCATCATCACGTAAAGCTTCACCTTCTTCTGTTTGAGATTCTTCACGGAAGTGGCCGCCACAGCTTTCATTACGGTTCAATGCGTCTATACACATGAGTTCTCCTAGTTCAATAAAGTCTGCAACGCGATTGGCTTTATCCAATTCAGGATTCATTTGTTCAATTTCACCCGGGATACGTACATCACTCCAGAATTCTTTCTTTAATGCCTGGATCTCAGCAATGGCTTGTTTCAAGCCTTGTTCATTTCTTGCCATACCGCATTTATCCCACATGATCTTACCCAAACGCTTATGGAAACTTTCTACGGTTTGTTTTCCTTTAATGTTCATCAAATGATGGATACGATCGTTCACGGCTTTCTCTGCCTCCGCAAATGCCGGATGATCAGTAGAGATCGCTTTGCTGTAGATCTCATCAGCAAGATAGTTACCAATCGTGTAAGGAATCACAAAGTATCCATCTGCCAAACCTTGCATCAGGGCAGATGCACCTAAACGGTTTGCTCCGTGGTCACTGAAATTCGCTTCACCGAGTGCGTATAAACCTGGAACCGTTGTTTGTAATTCATAATCGACCCACAATCCACCCATAGTGTAGTGAACAGCAGGGTAGATGCGCATTGGAACTTCATATGGATTTTCACCTGTGATCTTTTCATACATATCGAACAGGTTACCATACTTTTCTTTTACCACTTCTTTACCCATGGCAATGATCTCTTCCATGCTGGCATTGCTCTTTCCTTGCTTATTGGCTTCTGTACGACCATATCTTTCAATGGCAGAAGCATAATCCAGGTAAACAGCCTGCTTTGATGAACCTACACCATAACCTGCATCACATCTTTCTTTCGCAGCACGAGATGCTACGTCTCTTGGTACAAGGTTACCAAAGGCCGGATATCTTCTTTCGAGATAATAATCTCTTTCTTCTTCAGGAATATCTGTTGCTTTTCTAGTATCGTTTTGTTTTTTCGGTACCCAAATACGACCATCATTACGCAGCGACTCAGACATCAATGTCAATTTAGACTGATGATCTCCACTCACCGGAATACAGGTTGGGTGGATCTGCGTAAAACATGGGTTGCCAAATAAAGCCCCTTGTTTGTGTGCTTTCCATGCAGCAGTTACGTTACTTCCCATGGCATTGGTAGACAGATAGAATACGTTACCATAACCACCTGAGCAAAGCAATACTGCATGACCAAAATGACGTTCCAGTTTACCACTTACTAAGTCACGAGCGATAATACCACGTGCTTTACCATCGATCTTAACGATCTCCAGCATCTCATGGCGACTGTACATTTTCACATTACCCAATGCCACTTGACGCTCTAAAGCTTGGTAAGCACCTATTAATAATTGCTGTCCGGTTTGTCCTGCAGCATAGAAAGTTCTCTGTACTTGCGTACCTCCAAATGAACGGTTACTCAGTAATCCGCCATATTCACGTGCAAAAGGAACACCTTGAGCCACGCACTGGTCAATGATATTGGCACTTACTTCAGCCAGACGATGAACATTGGCTTCACGTGCACGGTAATCACCTCCTTTAATAGTATCATAGAAGAGACGGAAAACGCTGTCACCGTCGTTCTGGTAGTTCTTAGCGGCATTGATACCACCCTGTGCAGCGATTGAGTGTGCACGACGCGGAGAATCCTGAAAGCAGAAAGCTTTCACTTTGTAACCCAGTTCGCCCAGGGATGCTGCAGCAGATGCGCCGGCAAGACCGGTACCTACAACAATCACTTCCAGCTTACGTTTGTTGGCAGGATTCACCAACTTACAATGTCCTTTGTAATCTGTCCATTTACTTTCTAAAGGTCCTGCGGGAATTTTCGCATTCAGCATACGAGACGATTTTTTGAGTGAAAAAGTGAGTGTGAATGGTCAATTGTGAATTGTGAAAATTATTACTACTCTATTCATAATTCACAATTCACCATTCACCTATTGAATCCATTTAAAATAAAAACTGATAGGCATCATTGCGAAAACCAGTGGAACGATGACTGAGAATCCGTATCCGATGCTCACCAGCATTTTGTTATACTTTTTATTGTGAACTCCCAGCGTCTTGAATGCGCTTTGGAATCCATGTGCCAGATGATAAGCCAGCGAAATACAACCGATCACATAAACAATCACTACCCATAGAACGCCGAACTCGGTTTTCATCTTTTCATATAAATTGATTTCAGGACCTAATAAGAATCCTTGATTGGATCTGTTCGGAAACCAGAAATGAGACATATGCATGATCAAGAACAAAAGGATCAGTGTGCCCAAGAGTCCCATGCTGCGGCTATACCACTTACTTCCATCGCTGTATGCTACTGCATAACCAACAGAACGCTTTTTCTTGTTTTCAAGAGTCAGAAGATAACCTTGATAGATGTGCAGGATAAATCCTACAAAAAGTCCGATCTCAAGGATGCGGGGAACCCAGTTACCACCCATGAAGTGGGCTGCGTGTAAAAACATTTCACCTCCATCGTTGGCCCAGATACAGGCATTCAATCCGGCATGAACGATCAGAAAGAGGATCAGGAAAATACCGGTTAGTCCCATGACCAGCTTCTTTCCAACTGATGAAATAAATACTTGTTTCCAGGTCATATCGCAAGTTTATGTTTTAAGAAATCGCTGCAAAAATAGCACAGAAGGTGATAGCTATTCCTCAAACGAAAAACTTTTTTCATGCATAATGTTGATAAACAACATGAAATACGCAATTGTTCTCGCTTTTCAGGCTGTTTTTTCTATTGTTGAACTTGCTTTCGCTCAGTAGCCATCGTCTTTGAACATTCAGACCATCCGCCATCTATTTCTTGGAAGTATCCACCCATAAAATTCTCGTGGTGCATTCCTGTTCACACCTTACATTTGGATATGTTTAAATTGCTCAGCATTTTATGGAATAGTTTCCGAATGGCACTTCAGGAACTACGTGTCAATAAATTGCGCACTTTTCTGTCCTTGTTTGGCATTACGATCGGTATTTTTTGCATAATTGGAGTATTAGCTACTGTAGACAGTCTAGAGCGCAAAGTGCAAAATGACATCAAAGCATTTGGGAGCAATACCATCTACATTGATAAATGGGACTATAGCGGTGGAGGCCCTGACTATCCTTGGTGGAAATTTGTGAAGCGACCTGCGATGAAGGAATCTGAAATGAGCTTTATCAAAACCAAAAGCCAACTGGCTAGTAATATTGCCTTTTTTGTTTCTACCTCTTCTAATATTAGTTACAAAGACAATATCCTGAGTAATATCAATTTATATGGTATCACACAGGAATACAATGCCATTCAAACCATAGAGATAGATCAGGGACGTTACCTGAATGAAGCTGAATTCCTTCGCGGTACAACTTCTGCTGTGATTGGTTTTTTTGTAGCAGAACAATTATTTGGCTCTCCACAGAAAGCAGTCGGTAAACAGATCAGTTACAGTGGAAAAAGATTGAATATCGTTGGCGTTGTTAAAAAGCAAGGACAAAGCTTTATTGGAGGCTTTGATTATGATCAATCTGTGCTGGTTGCTTACAATTATTTTGCCAGCGTCTATAATCCTGATCTGAATAGCCCTGTGATCATGGTTCAAGGCAAACCCAATGTATCTTCTGCAGCACTTGCCGATGAATTAACAGGTGTTATGCGACAATTAAGAAGGTTAAGTCCGGCTGAAGAAAATAATTTCTCTTGTAATGATGTCGCACAATTCAGTGAACAGGTCAGCGGTTTCTTCGGACAAGTAAGTGCCGGTGGATGGGCCATTGCTGGATTGAGTTTGATTGTTGGTGCATTTGGTGTAGCCAATATCATGTTTGTAACGGTTCGTGAAAGAACCAGTCAGATCGGATTGAAAAAAGCGATCGGTGCAAAGAAGAGAACCATTTTAACAGAGTTCTTATTGGAAAGTGCATTTCTGTGTATCATCGGTGGGTTAATTGGTTTGGCCTTGGTATGGTTGATGTCGTTGGTATTAAGCGCCGTGCTCCCTTTTCCTATATACATTGCTCCCAATATTATTATTCTGGCACTCAGTATTTGTATTGTATTGGGCATTATTTCTGGAATTATTCCTGCGTCTATTGCAGCAAGAATGGATCCGGTAGTAGCCATCAGAACAAAATAATAGGTGGAGACTCTTTTCTTAGCGTTAATTTTGCAGACTCATTGTAAAACATAGAGTCATCCATTCACTTATTACCATATTAGCTATTGAGTCATCTTGTGATGAAACCTCTGCATCTGTATGTGTGGATGGAAAGATATTATCGAATTTCATCGCGAATCAGTCAGTGCATGAACAATATGGCGGGGTAGTGCCTGAACTGGCGAGCCGGGCACACATGCAAAATATTGTTCCCGTAGTACACCAAGCGCTGTCAACTGCCAACTGTCAACTGTCAACTATCAATGCAATCGCATTCACACAAGCACCGGGCTTGATAGGTAGTTTATTGGTAGGAGCTCAGTTTGCAAAATCTATGTCCTTAGCATTGAATGTTCCATTGATTGGAGTGCACCATATGCAGGCACATGTTTTGGCCAATCTGATCATGGAACCTGCACCCACATTTCCTTTTTTATGTTTAACAGTGAGTGGCGGACATACACAGATTGTATTGGCACGTTCACCTTTGGATCTAGAAGTGATCGGTGAAACCATTGATGATGCGGCAGGAGAGGCATTTGATAAAACAGCAAAGTTGTTAGGATTGCCTTATCCCGGTGGACCATTGATCGATCGATATGCAAAAGAAGGAGATGCCAAGAAATTTTCTTTTGCAGAACCACAAATACCGGAGTTGAATTTTAGTTTCAGTGGACTAAAGACATCCGTATTATACTTCTTGCAAAAACAATCGCCGGATTTCATTCAAGACAATCTTCATGACCTGTGTGCTTCTATTCAACATACTATTGTGAATATTTTGATCAAGAAGTTGAAAAAGGCAGTACAACAAACGGGTATTCAACAAGTATGTATTGCCGGGGGGGTAAGTGCGAACAGTGGTTTGCGAAAAGCATTACAAGAGGCAGGGGAGAAACATGGATGGCAAACTTTTATTCCTCCATTTGAATATTGTACCGATAATGCAGCCATGATCGCTATTACAGCGTATCATAAGTACCTAAAAGAAGATTTTATTGGCTTGGATGCCAATCCGAGTGCAAGGGCCAGCTGGTAGCTAACTTCACACAAAAACAAAGGGAAATCCCAACCATTAGCCGTAATTTTGCCGCCTGAAAAACAAAGCAAGCAATGATCAGTGCAAGAAATATCACCCTGGCTTATGGTAAGAGGGTATTGTTCGATGAAGTGAATATCAATTTCGTTAAAGGGAATTGCTATGGTGTTATTGGAGCCAATGGTGCCGGTAAATCTACTTTTCTTAAAATATTGAGTGGTGAAATAGAACCCAATAAAGGGGCCGTTGAAATCACGCCGGGTGAGCGTATGTCTTTCCTCAAACAAAACCAATTTGAGTTTGATGAGTGCACCGTTCTTAACACAGTGTTGATGGGTCACAAAAAAATGTGGGATATCATGCATGAGCGTGAAGCCATCTATGCAAAAGCTGATTTTTCTGAAGAAGATGGTATCCGCGCAGGTGAATTGGAAGCAGAATTCGGAGAGATGGGTGGTTATACCGCAGAAAGTGATGCCGCAACACTATTGAGCAGTCTGGGTATCAAAGATGATATGCACAATAGTCTGATGAAAGATATTCCTTCCAACATGAAAGTGCGTGTTTTATTGGCGCAGGCATTGTTCGGAAATCCGGATATCTTGTTATTGGATGAGCCTACCAACGGTCTGGATATTGAAACCATCGGATGGTTAGAAAACTTTTTGGCCGATTATGAAAACATTGTATTGGTTGTGAGTCACGACCGACATTTCTTGGATACGGTATGTACCCACGTTGCAGATGTGGATCGTTCGAAGATCAAAGTGTTTACCGGTAACTATACTTTCTGGTATGAATCATCACAGTTGATGAGTCGACAGATCAATGATAAGAATAAGAAGGTAGAAGAGAAGCGTCAGGCTTTATTGGACTTCATCGCACGTTTCTCAGCGAATGCATCGAAAAGTAAGCAGGCAACATCGAGAAAGAAAGCTTTGGAAAAGTTGACCATTGAAGAGATCGAACCATCTAACCGTAAATATCCCGGAATTATATTCCAACCATTACGTGAAGTAGGGAACCAGATCTTGAATGTAGAGAACCTGAAGAAAGCAGTTGATGGACGTGTGTTATTTGATAAAGTAAGCTTTAGTATCAATAAAGGAGAGAAGATTGCCTTTTTGAGCAAGGATCCATTGGCAGTAACCAGTTTCTTTGAAGTGATCAATGAAAACGCACAAGCCGATGCCGGAAAATTTGAATGGGGTACCACTATTACCAAAGCCTACTTGCCGGTTGAGAATAGTGAATTTTTCACTGAAGGATTGAATCTAATGGATTGGTTACGTCAATATGTTCCTTCTCATGTAACCGATGCGGATGAGCCATTTATCCGTGGATTCCTTGGTAAGATGTTGTTCAGTGGTGATGATATCATGAAGAAGACCAATGTGCTGAGTGGAGGAGAGAAAGTGCGTTGCATGGTGAGCAGAATGATGTTGCAGAATCCGAATCTGATTGTATTGGATCAGCCTACCAACCACTTGGATTTGGAAAGTATTCAGAGTTTCAATGAAGGTTGTATCAGTTTCCCGGGTATTGTTTTATTGACTTCTCATGACCATACTTTCATGCAAACAGTGGCCAATCGCATCATTGAATTGACACCGAAGGGTATCATTGATCGTTTGATGACATTTGATGAATACATGGAAGACAAGAGAGTGAAGGAATTAAGAGAAGAAATGTATGCCTAATTCGCCTCTCGCGAATTGCGTTACCGTATTTCCCGCAAATCTTTTTGGAAGGGTTGTTTAGAAGCAAATACTATTTAGTTTAGCTCTTAAACAACCCTTTATATGTCTGTTATAAAAATTCCATTACTGTTCACTGGATCACTCGGGGAAAAAAGATTGTATACTTTATTTGATAGTGGAGCCAACCTTTCTTGTATCCATCCCGATTTTGTATCTGGACTAGAAATTCCAACTGAGCTAAGTGCAACCAGAAAACTTTTAACTGCTAGTCAAGGTCATTATATCGAAGTTTCACATCGTATTATTGTTGATTTCTGGATAAATGATGTGTATGTAAGTGATGAGTTCTTGATCGTGCCCGGTTTAACCGAAGAAGCTGTAGTAGGTGCTGTCACCATGCAGAAATGGCGCATGAAATTGGACTTTGATCATGACACCGTTCATGTTGATCCCAAAGTGATGATCATGCAGTTGATCTGATTTCTTTTTGTATTCACCTAATAGGCCATTCAATTCAAGGATGGCTTTTTTGTTTTCACTATCTTAGGCAACTTAAATTGCCATCATGAGAAATTTGCTTTTAGCCGTTGCGCTGCTTTGTACTATGGGTCTGCAGGCACAAAATTTAGATTATTACTTGCCTAAGAATGTTCGCTACAATCCATCTATCCCAACACCTTCATCGGTGATTGGTCATGAAGTGGGTGAGTGGCATGTAACACATGATCGTCTGGTGAATTACATGAAAGCAGTTGATGCTGCATCTGATCGTGTAACCTTGCAACAATTGGGAACTACTTATGAAGGTCGCCCTCAATTAGCACTCATCATTACGTCACCCAAGAATCATCAGAACCTAGAACAAATTCGTCAGCAACATGTACAACTGACGCAGGTGAATCAGTCGGGTAGTTTGAATGTGAATGATATGCCTGCAGTTGTTTGGATCGGACATAGCATTCATGGTAATGAAAGCAGTGGTTCGAACGCATCATTATTGACCACATATTATTTAGCTTCCTACTACCCTCATTTCTAAAAATAAATCCGTGATTTTCTGTTCCCTCAGTGGCATTGATTGCCACAGAAAACACTGAAAATCACGGAAATAAGTTTTAAAGTCTGATAATGTCTCCAAAAAACACGGCATTCATGAATAACTTGGAAGTTCCCAACCAGAATGCTCTAAAATTGAGGTTGTCCACCATAGAAATCACCTTCCCTCTGCCTACCGCATCAATATTGATGGCAGCACTCTTTTTCACCATAACTTTATCGTGACTGGGAAAC
>OGVO01000126.1_pt1 | contig 14050 bp, 11 predicted proteins | sample 1575771 | NCBI WGS metagenome assembly OGVO01 (sample SAMN07581527, study PRJEB24739) | freshwater metagenome | place: Singapore | collected 2015-01 | reverse complement strand
GTTTCCCAGTCACGATACCCGTTCTAGGGGCTACGCAGCGGGTTACTGCATAAATCTAAAATGACAATACTATTTATTATCATTTATATTTCAGTTTATTATTACACGTCCATTGCCCAATCTGTCGATGCACCATAATTAAGATAACTTGAAGTATTAAAATATATGCTGCCATTAGAAGATCCCACATAAGGGGTGTCAGACGACCAATTTGGAGTTCCAGTAACTGACGCTGATTTGCCGCCAATCGAATCTACAAATTTAGAAGATTCGTCAGCTGCTGATAAAAGAAATACTGAACCAGTACTTGATGTTATTGGAGATGTAGGCGGGGAAAAGTTTGAAGTATATTTGGCTGTGCCTTTAATAATATGTAGATCTGTAACATATCCTCTATAGTTTCCAGCAGCTATATCTCCAGTCCCAACATATAAAGGAGTAGAAGTATCAGTTATAAGACTATTGAAAGGCACTGAGAAATATTGATTACCATTTAAGAATCCATTTACAACATCGTCATATCTAACAAATGCCATGTGTTCCCACCCTTGCCCTATATGATTTATCATTACATTTCCAATAGGAGAGTTGTTGATCCAGTAGTAATCAGAAGTATGACTTTCATAGCTAATGGAAATAATCTGAGTAGGATATAAACCTACTGACCATGGTCGTGCGTTTTGCCCGCTATTTTCAACTTTTTGCCACCATTCAATTGTAAAATTAGATGACATAACATTAGCGCCACTAGATATAGTTAAATTAGTTCCTATGATTGCTTGTATAATACTCACGGTTCACCTCAACTATCATCGCCAATATCACCTGGTCCACTAACTATCCAAACATCTGGATAATCTACATTACCATCACTGTTTGGCATATAATATCCTTGTTTGATCTTAAGGAAAGTTACCATGCTACCTGAACCAGAATCTGGAATGTATATAGCCCAGGTATCAATATTACGTCCTGCTAGTTTTAATCTAGCACGTTCAGTAGGTCCTGACATCGTTTCAACATAACAGTAAGATCCTGTTGTGTTTACAACGGTAAAAGTAAATCCTACAGGAAGATTCTTGTCAATCCAATGTGGAATATAAACTTTGCCATTCTCGTTTTCAAAGAAAATATGCTTACCTGAATCCTGCTCTGTTAGATAATAGTCATTGGCAGCAGGAATTTGAGGAATAAGATGAGTAGCAAAGCTTTGACGACTACCGTCGCCAAACTCTAAATAGCCTGCTGCGTCGGCAGTGATCTTAGTAGTGAACACACGTAGCTCACCATCTGGAGCTCTTGTTTTATAGTTACGAGCATCAACTAAGTTAGTAATATTATTAAGGTGTTCAGCAGGAGTAAATGTGTCAAACGCTGATGTAACTGTTGTAACCAGTACATCATAACGATTCATTATGTGTTCGCCAATACTGTATCTTTCACCTATTTCAATGTCTTTAATACCATCTAAAGAAAGATTCATCAACAAAGCATTGTAATAGTTGTCTGTTGGAATATAGGTATAGCCTGCCATTACAATATGATCACCATTAGCGTCTGTGTAAACATCAGCCCAATTAGATGTTGGTGTATCAAAATAATTGTAATCTGAGTTTCCATCGGCACTAAAAATTCTATGACGTATAACTGTACCATCTTCAGGATCAATTTGAAGGTAAGCAAGCCCTTGACCGTTGTATGAGTTTTGTTCAAAACTTACCACCATGCCGTTGTTAGTAGCTTTAAGATTTATTTCGTAGTCAAAACCAAAAATGTTTTCGTAAGCACCAAACAAATAAGTCTTTTGCCATACAGCAGTACCTGCGTTGGTTAATCTAGTTAAGATAAGTTCATTGTTGCCAATGTTTCCGTTATACCAAGCACCTGCTACCATAATGTCAGTTGTACCCGGAATAGTTGCCACAGCACGAGCTTCTCTATTATTAGTTGTGGCTTCTTCAAATTTAATGTCTTTGCTCCACTGAATGTCTCCATTAGAAGCAGAATATTTGACAACTAATGCTTGATCGTAGTTAACATCATATCGTCCACGACCTACTGCATATATTGCTGTTCCATCTTCTGTCCAACATACATCGTAGAATCTATCGCCACTGGGACCGCCAATGGCTTTGTTCCAACCTGGTGTCCAAACAAATGCTTCCCCGCCTAAGTTCTGTTTCATAGACCAAGAACCTTCAACGGTAAAGTCCACGTTGTTAACTACGATTCTTATAGCATCTGTTGGAGCAGTACCTGTAGCTTCTCCGTTGACCACGCTGTTAATACCACCGCTGCCATCTACTGAACCCACTATGATAGTGGCATCATTAGCAGGTGTTGCGCCATTAGCAAATGCTGTACCAGGAATAGTTAATACATCGCCTGGCACATAGTTTGAACCAGCAGTATAAGTTCCACCATAACTAAATGCTCCAGTTGTTAGATCAACATAGATACCAAACTCAGCACCTGAACCTACATCAACGTTAGTACCTGTGACCCCATTATAGCTGGCACCCACTACACCTGGCGCTGTACCGGTTATTGATGCTGAAAAAACTCCACCGTTGCCGTCAACGTCGTCAACTCTAATAATAGCATCATTGTCGGGTGTAATACCACCAAGACTTGTTCCTAATATTTTAATCTTATGCCCTGCTCGATAGTTTGTACCAGCAGTTGCGATTGTTGAGAATCCGTAAGTTCCGTTTCCGTTGTTGACTAAGTCAAATACTGCTCCACTACCTTGTCGTGTAACTGCGGTTATGTAGTTGTACTGATTAAGAGCATCTATGTTCTCCATCATAAAGATGCCTGTGCCCATGATCCAAAAATCACCATACCATAGATTAGGAGCACCTGGATAGTATTCTGGATCTAAGTTACTTTTGAGAATATCAAAATACCCGTTTCCACCTGCTAATAATGTCAGTGTACCAAACTCACGATACTCGTTATACTTCTCACCAACAATAGCAACTCCGCCGTTAGAATTATGCGTAGCTATACTGTTGGAATAGATGTCTCCTTCATCACTGAGCGTAACAGTTTGATTAATTACGCCTGTATCAGGATCTATAACATAAACATTAGCCCAGTTCCAAAATGAATCAATGGCGTCACCGCGTCCAGTAGGATATTCTTGTACTACAATCAGTTTATTGTTAAATGAATCATACGAAATAGCACAAGTGCCTCCTTTAGCATCATCATAGTATGACTGTACAGTTGAACTGTATGAAATAGCGCCAGCATCGTAACCTGTCTTTACTGAAGCTGTTAAGATGCTGCCAAATTCGTCTACAGTATCAACAACAATGATGAAACTGTTTTGAGGGCTGCTGCCACCTACTTGATATCCTTCAAAAGGTATTTCTTCACCTGCTTTATAATCTTGCCCGCTTTGAGTAATACCATCAATTGTTATTGTGCCTGAGTTAATTGTTATAGCAAATGTTGCTTCGCGACCTGCTGTGATTTGCTTAACCCATACTTGCTCGCCAGTTGTTAAATCAAACTTATAAACTTTACCAAGGTTATTGCTGTTATTAATATAGTAGTCACCGCCATAAGCATAGGCATAACCGTCTGCTACTACGACAGATTCAAACCAAATGTCGTCTTGATTATTAGGTTTATCGCCTACTAAATTAATAAAACCTTTGACAGTGCTAGGAATAGCTCTTAACTGACTAGTTGCATCACTATCTTCTAGATCTGGCTCTTCGTTTTCTTCACCAGGATTAATAACTTTTGTTACAGCAAGCTTGCCGTTTTCGTTAGTAAGTTTAATATTATCTAGATAGATACTACCATTAGCAACATACAAATGACGCCATTTATTTGTAAAACTGCCTAAATCGTATACGTTATCAGTTGATGGTATAATATTTGCTGTAATAGATTCTAAACTTAATCCACTACTGTCTAACAATATACCATTTACATACAATGCTCCAGTATCACTTGTAATATGATCACCATTAATAATAATACTCGAAGCTTGTAGTGATCCGTTTGAATTTAAACCTACAACACCGCCTTCGTGTACTAGTTGAAGTTGATTTGTAAAATCATTATGAACTAATGAAGTAGCATGTACGTTTCCGTTACCGGCATTAAAATTATAACCTCTATTGAACCCAACATTAGCAACAAAAAAACCGCTGCTTGTTACATTTTCCACTTTGATACTATTGTTAAAATTAGTGAATGTTTCAACATGGTTTAAAATAACATTACTAATTTCTGTTGCACCATTAGCATAAACACTTAAACCGACATTACCTTCGTGAAATATTCTAACACTGTTAGATAAGTTGCTATGAACCATTCCTGAAATAGTGTTATGTACTTCGTCAATAAATGCGAAACCATTGCCAATACCTGTTTTAGCATGAAAAATAGTTGCATCTACGTGATCAGCTACAATGTTTCCGCCGGTAAAAGCGCCACCAACGCCTAGTTGTGTACCACCTAATGTTACGCCGTCCATAACATAAACATTGCCAGTTTCATCATCGACAACTAATTCGCCATCATTGCCTTTAAATTGGTCAATTGGCAAGCGACTAATTTTACCATAATAACGACGTAGCATATTCAAATCCTAAATTATATTATATTTACTATTTTTGGGCTACATCAAAACACATGGCAGCTATGTTTGCATTGCAACATTATTTCCTTTGCAATGCCATAAATATAATATACAATACAACAAGGGGAAAATAATGACAATGTTCTTACAACACATCAGCACGACTTTGGATTTTTTATATGATTCGTTGAAGCAAGCACGCATGGCTCAACGCACTTACGAAGAATTATCAAGTTTGACTGATAGAGATTTAGCTGAATTAGGTTTAACTAGATCTGAAATCGTACATGTAGCTTTTCAACAAATGAAAAAGTAAGTTAAGCAAAATTTAATCAATAAAAAAGGGGCATTGCTGCCCCTTTTATATTTTGTATTCTCAATTATTATGAGAATGCCAAGTTGCTTACAGCGATCTCGCTTAGGTAGTCACCTGCGTTACCGAATGATGAAGCCACGTTAGTTAGCTCAATGTAGCCATAACGTGTCATAAAGCCAACTACTGGCTCAAAAGTAGTTGGATCAAGTACAACACCGCTGCTCATCAATGGAATGTATGGGCAGTAGAAAGCTGCTGCGTCTGCTTCGCTTGTACCCTTATAACCAACAAGCACTGGGATAGTGTCGTCAGCATATGAGTCAACGTATACACGCATTGAACCGTTTAGTGTACCAACAAACTTAGTGTTAGTTGGGGCTTCAAATGAACCTTCAGTTGTACGAGCGAAAGCTGAAGTAGTTGCGCTCTGTAGAACTGTTAGAACAGTTGGACTTACTACGGCCCAGTTACCAGCGCCACGACGTGTACGCTGAGCAATCAAGTTAGCAGCACGGTTGATTAGAACTGCTAGAGCAGCATGTTCGTCACCAACGAATGTTGCAGTACCTGAAACTGTAGCCTGATTGAATGTGAACTCGCTAGCAGCTAGTGAGCGTAGGCTGTATAGGATTTCCTGATCGATTTCAGCAGTAATTTCCTGGGCAAGTGCTGCCATAATTTCTGCTTCAATGTCAAGACCATGCATAGCCTGTGCGTCCTGAGCAGCTTCGAAAGTCCAGCGTGCGCTGAGCTTGCGAGTCTTAGCTTCAACAGGCTGCTTCAAGATCTGTACGTTTAGCTTGCGACCTGGAGTACCTTCCATTGCTGCTGTGAAGCCAGCCTTACCATCAGTGCTAGTTACACCAGGAGCAGTTCCTGAGTAACCCTGAGCAATCTTGAATGGGCTTAGAGCTTCATCACCAGCTGCTGTGTCAGTGCCTGGACCACCGCTTGCGCTGCTAGTGAAACCTTCAGCGTAGCGTACACGTAGTGTATGGATCTGAGCTACTGGACCGGTCATTGGCTGTACACCAACGATTTCGTTAGCAATAACAGTTGGCATAACACGACGGATCACTGGGAGGATCACGCGGTTTAGTGTTGCTACGTTACCAGCAGCAGTTGCACCAGCAGTGGCGCTTTCACTTAGATAACGCTTAGTATTCTCGAGCACCATGCTCATTGTAGTCTTACGGTTGCCGGTTAGACCTTCTAGCAATGCTGCCTTAGTCTCGCCCCAACGTCCTTCTAGTAATTCTTGTGACATTTAAAATTTCTCCAATTTTTTATTTTATTAGACCTGCCAAGCGGCGAATTTCAATTACATTGTTATTCACAGTTGGATCAGTTTTATTAGTTCTATCTCCAGTAACTTCTGTCTTTGACTCTGCAATCACAGTCTTCTGTGGAGCAGCAGTCTTGCCTTCCATTACAGGGGTTAGATATTTCTTAAAAGCGGCCTCTAAGCGATCTGTTGGAGTTGACTCCAAGAGCTGCTTCATGACGTTGGCCTTGTCTTTGCCAAGAGGAGCACACAATTCAGTCATCTTGCGATCACGCTCAATTGACTCTGAAATGCGCTTAATCTCAGCCTCTTTAGCCTCTGCCTTAGCTTCGGCCAATTCTGCTGCTTCCTGAGCATGTACTAGCTGTTGTTCAATGCGATCAATTACTGACTGCATCTTCTTAACTTCAGCACGCTCATTTAGGTGTGTAGCAGTAAACTCGGTAGCAAATGCTTCAAAAATTCTACGTCCAAAATTATTTTCTTTTGCTTCCTGAATGTCTTCTTTTAATTGCTTGAGTTCTGTACGTAGGGTGTTATCAGTTGCTTCTTTAACAAGAATTGAAGCACGCTTAATGAATGACTCACTTAGCTCCTTCAACTTTGCCTTGCCTTCAACAACTAGTTGTACCTTTGCACGTGCCAAGTCTGCCTTATCTTCAGCAAACTCAACAATCTCCTTACGGAGACCTTCTGTTACAAAGTCATTCAACTTTGCTGTGGCTGCCTTAACAGCAGCACGATCAGCGTGAAGTTCAGCAATTTCACGAGCAAGTGCTTCATTGAGGAAATCCTCAAATCCTGCGGCCTTATTCATCATTGCTTCTGTAAACTTTACGCGGTCTTCAGCGATAGCATCACGTTCCCCTGAAATCTTAGCGATCTCAGCTTGTAGTGTTTCTGATACCATACGATCGAGAGCCTCAACCATTGTAGCTTTGTCGTGCTCATAACGACTTGCCATTTCTTCACGGATCTCTGCACGAATAGCGTCGCGAGCCTCATCAAGTTTGGTATTCCAAGCTTGCTCAAGAACTTCACGAGTTTCTTCGTTCAGGATACCGCTTTCAATTAATGGTTTCAATGCTTCGAACATTTAATTCTCCTGAACTTTACTTTATCTTTAATTCGTTGATTAATCTTGCCACTTCGCTAGCAAGAAACTTCTGTACTTGTTGATCATTGTTTAAATCTTTAGCCATTTCTAGCACACGGTGCCCGCCACGCATATTCATGAGACCTTCATAAACTGCTGTTGGATAAGCACTGGGTGCGCTAGGCTGTGCCACAATGTCTACAGTCACGATATCGAAGTTGCTAACTGTGCCAGAGGCTTCATTAACATCTCCGCTACCGCGACTGCTTACTCCCAACTTTACACCACTTTCTAACATGGTGCGTACGATATTGCCCATTGGGGTAGGCAATATCTTCATCTTTCCACAGCCTTTTGCTCCATCTAACCACATCTCTGTGATCATGTGTGATACACGGTCAAGGTTGATGCGCAGATTAGTGGGATGATCCACTTCACCTAGCACAGAATAACCTTTACTAATCTGCTCGTTTAGATTAGAGACTGCTCTGGCGATTTCTCCCGGTGGATAAACACGTTGGTTAGCGTTCTTTACTCCACCTTCAATGAAAATGCCTTTCATATATAGGTCTTTGCCTTCATTGACCTTCATAGTTTCAATTTGGGCCTGATCAAAGCTTAGATTTTCTATTAAGAAAGGCTTCATTGTTTTTCCTTATTAGTCAATAGTTGATGTCTTGTTAGTGCCAGCTGGTTCGCTGCTTACTGGCTTTCTAGCGTTTGAGAATGTCTTGCTTGCCTTAGCACCTGGAACGTTCTCGTAGCTACCAGCACCCTTTAGCTTGCCTTCACCCTTTGTATAAGGATTGTTTGGCTTCTTATAAGCTGCTGTACCGTCTGGAGCTGATTCAGCACCACCCTGTGCAATGTTCTTAGCAGTACCGCCCATGTCATTCTTGCCAGCTACTGTTGACTTAGTATTAGTGCTGCCGCCAATTGAACCAGCGCCTACACCGTGACCTTCTGCATTAGCAGGGGCACTTACCTTTTCAACATACTCGCGCATTACGCCTTCCTCAGGCATTTCATCGCCTTCGTCTGACATTAGCTTTTCAAACTCTGCCTTTAATTCGTCTAGTGCGTCTTCTAAGTCAACTACACGATCTTCTAGACCATCTTCGTCGCCCATTTCGCCTTCTTCGTCGCCGCCCATGTCATCCATGTCGCTGCCCATGTCGTCCATGTCATCCATGTCGTCGCCCATGTCAGCAGCATCGTCATCTGAATCCATGCCTTCTTCATCGGCTTCAATGTCGCCCATCATATCATCTGTGGCGTCCATTGTCATAGCCTCTTCCATGTCTTCCTCAGATTCCATTTCTTCAGCTACAAGATCATTATAAATTTCACGTGACTTCTCAACAACGATGTTATGGAAAAGCTCATTGGCCTTTTCAGTTTCCTCGTTGATGATATACTCAATCAACTGTTCAAACTTATTTCGCATGTAATCTCTCCTAATAGGTTATTCTATGCTGTGAAATTATTTACAGCGCACAATATATATGTGGGTAAAATAGGTATATTTTGACTGATTTGGAAAAGATATAGTTTTCAAACGAGAAAGAGCCTTGCTCTTTCTCTGTTTAACAATATTTGTTATAGACCAAATTCTTTACGGATTCTAGCTGCGGCTTGCTCTAATTCCATAACCATCATTTTACCATAATGGTCTATAGCAGCATCATCGCTAATATTAGCAGCATAATGACTTACTTCATCTGGCAATGAACGAATCTTTGACATAATTTTTTCTAATTCGTCTTCTGCTTCAATTGAAAAATCGTCACTATCTGGCTCTTTTTTCTTCATACCAGATAGTCTTTTTAAATCGTTTAAACTAAGTTTTCCAATTGGCATTTCATAATTTCCTTAAACTGGAGGTGCAGCAGTTTGACCATACATCTTCTTAACTTTTTCCAAGTGCTCTTTAAACTCAACTGTGCGTTGATCGTTCATCTTTCGTAATTGATTAATCTGAGCTAGTGTCAAACGAGTCTTACGTAGGTCTTCAATCTTGTTCTGACTTTGATCTTTAGTCAAGTCTTGATAGCCTTTATGATAGGCGTTTCTTGAACCTAATTCTGCGTCATTAAACATCTCAGCCAGCAACATTATACTAGTACCTTATAAATTTATTTATACGGGTAAATTAGGTTCTGCCGGAGCCGGTGCTGTAGGAGCTGGTGCGCCTCCAGGTGCTCCAGGTGCTCCGCCTATGCTTAAATCTGGTTCAGTCCCTGGAGGAGCTTCTGCACCCATGTCAGCACTTAGATCGCCAATTGTGTCTAAATCACCTGTAATGCCACCCGGAGTAATTCCTACGTTACGCATATCTGATCCGCTTGGCGCAGGTTGATCACTAGTGCCACGCTCTTCGTGCCATAGCTTTTCGTTTTCAGCCATTTCCATTTCATTAAGACCAAGATATTTCTTAAGCATGAAACGCTTACTAAGAAAATCAGTGTCTTTAAGACTGCTAAATCCGTTAATTCGTTGAGCGTTAAGTTCAACTTCTCTATATGCAGCAAAGTTTTGTGGCTCATTAAAACGTAATTCAAACAAACTATTGTCTAAATTAAAACCTCTCCACTTTAGAAATAGCTTAAATTCTTCATCAAATGTACTAGCAATATGCTTTTGTAATCTCTTACAATACTCATTAAAACGGTACTCTTGAATTAGAGCAGTAGTTACTTTTCCATCTGTATAAGCACGATCACTTTCGTCTTTGCCTGTTGGCAAATAACTGCTGGGAATACGCAATCCACGGAACAACTTGTTTTGGAAGTATAACAAGTCAGCAATTTCGCCTAGATTTTGTCCGCCTTGCAATACTTCAACGCTAGATCCTCTACCATCAGCAGTTTGAGGGAAGAAGTAATCTTCATTGATACTAAGCGGATTATAGCTAGCATCCATTAAGTTTTGTCCACCACCGCTTTGTGTAGGTATACGGCGTTGATGAATTTCATTTTTAACACGCTCTAGAAATGCCATCTGCATGTGTGCTGGCATGTTACCAACATCGATTTTAAACACACGACGCTCAGGAGCACGTTGTACACGATAAATTAGCAGCGCATCTTCAAGCAATTCTTTTTGCTTGAACACCTTAAACACAGCTTCGAGTATGCTAACACCAAATGGCCAATTAACATCCAACCCTTCTGTTAAGCTACAATGTACTACGTGACTGGCATCAACTGGGAACTCGTTGTTACCAGCGCCAAATCGTGTGTTAGGGCTGAATAATTCGCCGCCTGCTGTGTATGTTCTACTACCTCCCATGTAAGGAGCAAATGCATATGTGTCGTTTGGCCCAGGGGGTCTTGTAACAGTATCGTTTTGTAAGTTAGGTTGTAGATCTCTAATATAATAAACTTCAGGAACTTTACCTTGTGATTCGTTAACAATAATTTTGCTAACACGATTCATTTCACTCCAGTACCACTTATAAGTTTCTGGATCACGTACGAACACTTGATCACCATACTTCAATGTATTTCTAAAGATCTTAAAAATACGACGATCAAATTCATTAAGGCTATACCAACTTTTTAGCTGTTCCTTAAGAATAGTAATTTCATTTTCAGTTGCTTCTTCATTAAAATGAAACTCAAAAGCAGTTTTTGTATCTTCATTTACCTGAGTGCAGAACTCTGCTAAAATGTCTAAAGCAGCATTAATTTCACTGTCTAGATCCATATTTTCGTACTGTGTATAACGATCAATTCTGTTTGGGTGACCGCTATAAACGTCAGGCAACATAGCTTGGTAATTGCGAAAAGCAAACTGTGCTTGACTATCCAAATAGCCATAGCTATAGTTTGTTGTAGAGCCATTTACAGGACTCATGCTGCCGTCTGTTACTACACGGAAATGTTTCTTCCAAGACATATTTTAAGGTTCCCTATAATATATTTACTTTATCCTACAGCAATAGCAGTATTTTTTGTATTGTCGCCAATTTGACGTAGTACATCATACATGTCTTGGAACAGTTCCAGTTGCTTTCTCATTACTTCCATTTGAGCAACATCTCTAGTACGTGTGACATCTTCTTGTTGTTGTTTAATTTCTTCAGCATATTGAGCTAAAGTTTTAGGTGTTTCATCAACTTGTGCTTGTACGGCTTCTGCAAGTTTCGTAGTTTGTTCTTGAAGATTGCTTTGTGGAGCACCTGGCTCAGTAGGTGCAACTGCTTCTGGCTTTTTAGGACCAAACAGCCAATCATATAATGCTGTACCTGCTTTTTCACCAGCTACGCCGCCAGCAATGCCGCCGGCTGCTGTGCCTATTCCCGGCATTAAAGCAGTACCGCCTACACCTCCTACAGCAGTTCCAACTACTGTACCTAATCCAGCAGCTAAACTTCTACCAATATTGCCTTCTTCCATATATTCTAAAGCACCAGAAATTAAACCACCAATCAATGGAGTTTTCTTTAATAAAGATTTTCCAGCACTTTTAGCTAAATCAGCTCCTGTAGCGCTTGCAATACCAGCAGCACCTGTACCTAAAGCAGCAGTTGTCTGCCCTGCTACACCAGCTAACCCGGTAGCACCCGCTTTGATAGCTTCTTTACCCATGCCCATAAAACTAGATATTTTACTACCTATGTTGGAAACAGCGGTAGTAACTGACCCTATTGCGCCGCCTGCGCCGCCTGTCATTCCGCCAATTGCAGAAGTAGCCGCTCCTACTGCTTTTGCTCCGCCTGGCAAAGCATTAATTACTTTTGGAATTAATAGCGAAGCAAATGCAGTAGCAGCTACGCCCCATGTAGCAGGACTAGTGATTATATCTAAGAAACTGCTAGCCCCTGTTGCAGCCGCTGAACCCACTGAACTACCAGTTGCAGTTTTTACCAGTTCTACTAACTTTAATGTAGCAGCATTTGCTTCTTCCATTGCTTTGCCAAACAACTTAATAGCGCCGCCATCTGTTGCTAATTGCTCTAAAGCAACTTGGAACTTGTTAGCTTCTATGTTAATTTTTGCCATAGCAGCAGTAGTTTGGTCAGTATTTCCGGTTAAATTATTAACATTATCTTGTAATTCATCACCTGTTTTTGGATCAAACTTCAAAGTCATTAGAGCATTTTGAAAATTAGATATACCAGCAGCAAGGCCAGTTTCACCAAATATTCTTGCTCTTGACATACCTGCAAATGATCCGCTAGTTGCTTTAGCTTCTTCTGCTGCTATTTGTAAATTTCCAATAGCAGCTTTACCAGCTTCTTTTGTACCAGCTCTTACATCAGCAGCCATTGCTTCTAATGCTTTCATAAAAGCAGGATTACTACGGATTTCAGCAATATTAGTTGTGCCAGACTCTATCATCTGCATCAAAGCTTTTTGCGCTAACTGGCCTTGCTCTGCTGGCAACTTAGCTAAAACAGCATAAGTTTGTTCAAATGCAACTAGGTTATCACCTTGAAGTTTTTGTCTTAAAGCAGAATCTTGTGCTTCAAGACGAGCTTTTTCCATTTGCTTTTCAGCATCTTTGCCAACGAAACCTTGTAATACTTTTAAATCTTTAGCATATTGTACAGTAATGTTTGAAATGTTAGCTTGTGCTTCGCTTAAGGATAAGCCTCTAGCACGAGCTTGATCCATAGCACCACCCATTAGTGCTATTCTATCCTGAACGTCAGTAAATCCTAGAGCAAATAATTGTGTAGCTTGTGATCCTGAAACAATATCTTTGCCAAACTTTGCTACCATTCTAGTAGCTTGTGACTGTGTTAAACCAGCTCTATCAAATGCTGCTGATCCCTTATCAATACCTGTTACTAAGTCTCCCATTTTAACACCAGCTTGTCCAGCTAGTGTTCTAAGCTCGGTCATGCCGCCGCCAAAAATAGCACCTGCTTCAGCAGCTTGTTTGTATACAGCTTGGAAATTTTGAATAATAGGCGCTATAACGCCAATAGCTTCAGCAGCTAATTTACTAGCAGCACCTAACCCTTGTAACCCAAGGCCTAATCCTTGAAGTACACCACCTACATACTTGCCTCTTTTACCCATAGTGCTAATAGCTTCGCCTGCTCCACGAGCAGCGCCGCCTGCACCTGACATAGCACTACCAGCTACTTGCAGTTCTTTTTGAGCTACACTGATACTAGCTGACAGTGGATCGAGTTTAATTGAATCAGCTAGAGTACGTGTTAATCCGCCAATAGCAGCACCGAAGGGTGCTAAAAAGTTTGTTGTATTAGATATCGCATCGTTAAAAGATTTTTGTCTTTGTTCTGTTCTTACAGTAGCTTCAGCTGCTTTTATTTGAGATAAAGTAAAGGCAATTGTTTGAGCATCAGCATTTTTCATGCTAGCCAATGTTCGTGTTCGTATACTGTTTACAGCTTCTTCTTTTTCTTTTTCAGTGCGAGTTGATGATCTAACTGTACGTATTTCATCTTCAATTTCTTTTCTTAATAAGCGTCTAGCATCTACTTCATTTGCACTTCGCTTGCTTAATTCTGCTATACGATTAGCAGTTTCAGCAGCTGAATTACCTAATCTATCCAACTCTCGAATCATAAGAGCATGTTGCTTGGCTGTGATACGCTCTGTACGCAAAGCTTCGTCAGCTATGTCTTTAAATTGTTTTTGTATCTCGTTTAGCTCAGCCATTAAAAATATAAACCTTGAATATCGTGACTGGGAAACAGATCGGAAGAGCACACGTCTGAACTCCAGTCACTAATGCGCATCTCGTATGCCGTCTTCTGCTTGAAAAAAAAAA
>OGVO01000125.1_pt1 | contig 14165 bp, 23 predicted proteins | sample 1575771 | NCBI WGS metagenome assembly OGVO01 (sample SAMN07581527, study PRJEB24739) | freshwater metagenome | place: Singapore | collected 2015-01 | reverse complement strand
TCAGCCTTGGATGTTTGGACATGGTGAAACAAAAGCAACTTGTTTGTGGCTTAAGAATCTACCTAAACTTGAGCCAACAAATATTGTTGAAGGAAGGGAACAGCGTGTGCATAAAATGCCACCAAGCAGGGCGAAGACGCTGGCAGGATTGCCGGTAAGCTGGCAGAGCAGATTGATGACTTCCTGATGACTGTCAGTCCTAATGACTTGGCTTACTACAAAGGCCAAGCCGGTGCTCCAGGAACTCAGGTAGCCCTCCCCGGCCTTGCCCCTGTGGTCGGCAGTGACTTACCGAGCAGTGATGTTGCTGAAGTGGGTAAGGCCCTGATAAACGCCAGAGGACTGTGGCGCAGGGCCAATGCTGCTAGTGCTATTGAAGGGGCCATTGAAGAGGCCCGCCTTGACTCCCTTGGCATAGGCAGGACTGGTGTGGATTTCGACACCGCGCTGGGCAACAGCATGCGTAAGATGTTGAAGGAACAGCCCAACAAGTTCACATCAACTGAGCGAGCCAAGATCGAATCAGCCCTGAAGGGCGGCAGGCTCCGCAATGTGTTTGAGGTTCTTAGCGGCTTCGGTATCAAGTCCAACGACTACGTGATGGCCTCCCTGCTGGGCATGGGCGCTGGTATGGTCGCCAGGGATAACATCTCTGACGCAGCAGCCTTTGGCGTTGCTGCCGTTGCTGGCACCAAAGCCTTCTCTGTCGGGATGAACAAAATCGTATCCAATATGTTCAGGACTGACGTGAAGATGATGCAGTCGTCTATTGCAGCAGGCCCTAACGCACGGGCACAGGTACGTGCCTATATGGATAGCACCCCACCGAGCCAGCGTGATCCGAAGAAGCTGGGGACGTTGCTGGTGCAGAGCGGCGTTGACCTGTCAGACATTGCTGCCCTCCCTACTCAGGCTTCTCCGTTCATTGCAGACTCCGTAGCCTTCGCTACTGCCCTTCGTACTGCTATCGAAGAAGAAAACTCACAGACGGAAGAGTAAAATGACCCTACCGACCGCATATCCCGATCCCGCCCTCATAAGCCCCCCTGCCGGGACTCTGCCGCCCGCCTACGGGGCTGTTTCAGTGTCTGGTGTGTTGCCGCCTGCTTACGGTGATGCAGCAGCATTGAACCTGAACTTCACCAGCAACAATGCCCTGGATAGCCGTATCACTTTCTCCCGCGCCTCCAATGCTACCTACTTCGACAGCACAGGCACCTTACAGACTGCTGGCTCTGGCGTAGCGAGGGCAAATGCGTTTCAGGATCACAACCCCTCTACGCTCGCCCCGCTGGGCTTTCTGATTGAGGAGCAGCGGACGAATTCGATTCGGAATAACACGATGCAGGGGGCTGTGGCGGGGACGCCGGGGACGCTGCCGACTAATTGGGTTTATTTCGTGGTTGCGGGGGGGTTGACTAGGACAATCGTTGGCACTGGAGTGGAAAGCGGCATTGAGTACATGGATGTTAGAATATCTGGGACAACCACGGGCGCAAATGGTGTCACGTTCTGTCCCGATTTTGGAGCAGCCGCAACTGGGCAATCTTGGACTGCTTCCATGTACTGGAGGATAGTGGCTGGCTCTACTACTGGGGTCACTTCGTGGGCACTGGGTGTAATTGAGAATACGTCAGGAGGTGTGTTCGTTACTGGTGCCTTTTACCCGCAAACTGCACCGACTTCGGCTGGGCTTGCAACGCAGCGAGCGGTGGCAACCCGAACGCTTTCTGGGGGCGCTACTGTTGCTCAGGCTGTGCATGTTCCGCAAATCAACATCCCTAACTCTACGGCGGTAGACTTCACCCTCCGCATCGGCCTCCCACAACTCGAACAGGGCGCATTCGCCACCAGCGTTATCAAGACCACCACAGCCGCAGCAGTGCGCCTTGCTGATAGCGCTTCGATGACGGGGACGAATTTCTCTAGCTGGTATCGGCAGAGTGAGGGCACTTTCGTTACTAGATCGGATACTCTTTCGCTTGCCGCATCTCGTGGCGTATTTGCGGCAGGTGACGCGACCTTAGCCTTTGGCGCGGCTGAAACGATATATTTGGCCTATGAATCTTCTTTGTCTGGTAGATTGGTAGCGTCCAACCTTGACGGCGGAGTGCAGCAATTTTTCCTTGGCCCTGTTGTTGCTCAGGCGGTAAATACTCCGGCTACTTTTGCGGTGGCATACAAGTTAAACGATTCTGCTGCAACTGTTTCAGGCAACACCCCCGTAACAGACGGGACTTGCACAGTGCCAACTCCTACCTCTATTTCGATAGGCTCGCTTGCCTCTGGATGGAGCGGCGCTGCGAACAACCTCAACGGCCACATTCAGCGCCTCACCTACTACCGCACCCGGCTCCCGAACACTACGTTGCAGGCACTTACCGCATGAAAGACTACTTCATCCGCTGCACCCAATCCGACAAGCCCGAACTGTACCGCTTGGCTGAAGCACTGGGCCAGGTCACGTACAACCCTGAAACTCAAACGTACTCCGGCCCCGGCTGGGTGGACATTGGCCAGATCTACCGCGAGACAGGCGAGACAGTCACGGATGCCGAGACAGTCCAGCCAATTGCGCTCACGGCCCCTGTGAGGGCTCCGGACGGGCAACCCTATTATCACGCCAACCTGCGCACCAGTGACGATCTGCGGGCACTGGCGGACGCTGCTGGAATACCGGTGGCAGACCTCGGCAGGTTCTTCGTAGTGGACGAGGAAGGCAATCCTACAGCGCCGAAGCAGCCTGCGGTTGTGTTTGCCTAGACCGGAGCTGCCACGGACACCTTGCCATCCTTGACGACATACGGAGTGCCATCATCGGACGCAATCAGGTTGATGCCGCCGTTGTGGGCTGCGATCTTGATGGGTGCGGGCCAAAGTGCCCAACCGTGAGGTTCGGACACAACACCCAAGAACGCTCCCGTTTCTGCTTTCTCACAGCGGTATTCATTGCCGTACCGGCGAGCAGTGCCAATAAACACCCCCAAAGGCCCATCAGCGCGTACCATGCAGATCAGCTCTCCCTCTGGCGGGAGCGACTCTGTGATACATTGCCATCCCTGCGCACGTATAAACTCAAGCATGTCGCTGGGTATTTGCGCGGCAGTCTGTGAAGTCAGGGCAGGCATTGCCGCTAATACCGCGCCCGTCTTGAATAGTTCTCGTCTGTTCATACAAGCTCCCAAGCCTTAGTCAACTGCCACAACCCCTGACCTACAAAGGTTATCTCGGCTCCGTAGTCTTTGTCAATGGTCTGCACACTGCTTAGATGCACTGTGTTGCCAGTGATGTAGTCTACGGAGCCTTTTGTTTCCTCGTTAACTTCCCACTTCAAAACTTTCCATGACATCCTGCCGTTGATTACACCAGCGTAATCCAGCAGGGCTTGGTGTCCCAGTATGTCAGGATGGTAGAGGTCATTGTCGGGCAACAGCACGGCACTGGTAAGGTCTGGTACGGTAGTCTGGGGCCAGTCAAGGTCTTTGATGACCTCTTCAGCATCCTGTGTGGTTACAGGGAAACTGATGGGGGACACAGTAGGATACATGATGTCTCCTCTGTCATCGCTGTGCTCGAAGTAGCCTAGGGTGTGGCCCATCTCATGCGTCACTAGCTGACGTACTGCCCACTCAGCAAAGGTCTTGTCCTTGTCGAACACAATCATGTAGAAGCCGTTGTCGTCTTTGCTGGCAAAGGCTGCTGAGTTCTTGAAGTCATACTCACCAGGAACACTATCACGCACCACTACAGCGTTCTTGATGGCTACGTTGGACTCCACAATCCCGGCGTATTTGACAGCTACGCCAGTCCTGAGACTCCAGAGCCATGCCGACCACTCAATAGCCTTGTCGATGAAGGGGTACTTATCCAACAGCCTGCTGTGTAGATAGAGATTCATAATCTGTACTCAAAAAGAAGCCTCCGTGTCCCTCTTGATGGGGACTTAGGAGGCTTAATAGTTTCTGGGATGTCCTATCCGCCGTTTGCTTTGATGAGCTTTCGCAAGTACCAGTCAGCTTTCTGGAGGTCTTGCAGGGGCTTCTGTTTGTACTGGTAACGCCAGAGATACTTCAGGGTATTTCCCTTCAAGTATCCCTTGTACTCTTCAGGGGACATGGAAGCCTCTATCGCCTCAATGGCTTCTACCTTCCCCAGTCCGTAGTGCCTTGGCTTCTGGACATCATCGAAGCGGGGCACTCTACGGTCTTTAGCAAACGCCTCTTTGATGTCTTGAGTTGCGATAGGGGCGTAGCTTGGGAACTCTACAGTCCGCATGTTAGCGTCGTTTACACCAAACTCCTTTTCCAGTTGCTGAGAAAAAGTGTACTGCTCCCATTCTGCTGCTGTGCCGGTCATCATGTCATTCCTCACGATAGCGGTTTAAGCTGCGCTGTAGGCTTCTGTGTCCTAGTCTCTTGGCACCAGGAGCGGCAGTCCTTACAGACATAGCGTTGGTACTGAGCAGTCATTGTAACATTGAAGCCTCGCTTCTGCAACTTCGTAGACCCGCAGGTAGGGCAGCAGCGGTCTTCTGAGAAGATATTGCGGTTCGGATGGTGCTTGATCCACGGCAGTAGCTTGTTATACAGCTTCTCCAGCAACACAACATCGTGCTTGTTGTACTCCTCCATCCTCTTCCACGCTTCAGGATCGCCAGCCATACAGGCTACCCACAACTCGTGCCCCTCGTGCTTAACCTTCTGGCCCAAGCCGAGCCTCTGAGCCACGTAGTCCAGTTTGTTGCTGGGGAACCGGAACTGGCTGCGTACTTGCTTTAGAAGGTCTACTTGCTTGTAAGGAGCTGGCGGAGGGATGTCATACAACAAGAACTCCTTGTTCAGGGTAGGCATGTCGAACTTAGTACCGTTGTAGTGAACTACCACATCAGCTTCAGACACCAAGGCATGAATTCCCTTGAGCATCGTCTTCGGCCTGCTCTGGTGTACCGAATCAAACACAACACCGGAGTCCCCTGCCCATTTAGCCGCCCAGCTAAGGACGTAGCTGGACTCCATCAACTGACTCATGCTTACGTTCTGCTTCCACAGTCCCCATACGTGGGCTGTGTTGGGGCTGCTCTCTATGTCCAGGAAGAGTGTTTTCATAGTCTCTGACATATACCTCGTAGTCCAGTAAGTAGAGTAGTGCGCTTTTCAGTATCTTCGGACTGTCCTTGAGTTTCCCTATTCCTCTGTTACAAGAGGAACACAGAAGTCCTCTGACAATTCCTGTCTTGTGGCAGTGATCCACAGCTAAGTTGATTACACGGCCTCGCTTTACTATCTTCTCAGGGTTTCCGCAAATAGCGCAGACGCCTTCTTGCTTATAATGGAGTGCCCAGTACTGTTCTGGCGTCATCCCATACATCTTCTTTAGGTTTGTACGCTGACTATACGAAGGATCGCGTTTAGCTCTTTCGTCTGCGTTTTTACACTCTTTACAAAGCGGATGCAAGCCGTCCTTTGCTTTTGTTTTCTTCTGGAACTCGGTTGTTGGTTTTGAGATTTTACACCGGAAACACTCCTTCACTAAGTCTCGCATCATCGACTCCAGCTTGTAGGTAGTGTATCTTGTGTGAAATATCTAAAGCCCTGCAACGATGCCCATTCCCCGTGTGTTAGCTTGGTACCGTCAGCCCGCTTACGTGCTCCAGGCATCGGAGTCATGGGATTGTAGAACACAAACACCAACTCTTCATTCTTCTTCAGGCCCTTGGAGACATCAACGTACTTACGGGCTTCTCCTCTGTCCCTGAAACGCCCCTTGGCTTCGATGTATATCTTCCAGCCGCCCTTGCGAGGTTTCCCCTCCGGGGAAGTCGTATCGAAGTAGATGAAGTCAGGCTCGTACGTCTTTACCTGCACATACTCTACCGTCTCTGTGTGGCATTTACACCCCTTCAGTTGTTTGCAGTGGAGTTCGTACTCGAACCAACTGTCATACCCCTTTGGAGGCTTCTGCTTCTTTGTTTTCTTCACGCCCTTGGGCCTCGGTAGTTTCTGGCGGGTTCCATATCTGGCCTTCGTGTCGCCTGAGCCACAATAGCCTCCCATTCTCTATCGCCCTCTCTTCAGACCCTAGCATCTCTGCACACTTCAGGAACATCTCCCGTTCAGTCTTGCAGTCCGCCAGCGCCTTCTGTGCCTTAACAGGGCCAATCCCTTTGACGCCCTGCACGTTGTCGATCCTGTCACCAATAAGTATCTGGCTGTAGAAGAAGAGAAGTCCCTGACTGGCGGTAACGTAGTACCTATGGTTCTTCACAAAGTTGAAGTGCCAGCCAGGAACCTGATCGAAGTCCTTGTCGATGCTACAGATGACGGACGCATCGCCTAACTGTGTGGCTGCTATGCTGATCCTGTCGTCTGCTTCCTCGTTCTCGGACAAGCTGGACGGGTGAGTATCTAAGAGATGCTGCCGTATTTGTTCTAGGTATTCCGGCTTCTCTGAGGGTCTGTTGCCCTTGTACTCTTTCGTTACTGCTATGTCTTTCCTGAAGTTCCCCTTACCGCTCAAGTAGACACAGTAAGGGAGTTCTTCAGGGTCTGCATTGCGCTTGATGAGCTTGATGTAGCCATCTGCTATGCGGAGGAGATCATCCAAGGACTCAGCATCCTTGCTGAACACAGTCCGGTAGCAGATGATGTCTCCGTCAATCAGCAGCATTAGAGATCGTCATCAACAGCAACGGGTTCGTACTCTTTCAGTTCGGTGACGATCAGCTTGGCAATGCTGATGCCGTGCGTCTGACCGCCGGGGGCCATACGACCGAACTTGTACGTACTGCACACTACATCGGCCTTGGAGCCGTTGGCGACCTTTGCAGTCACCGGCTTGCCGTTGGAGTCCACGGTCAGGATCGGATGGATGGACTTGGCGGTGAAGAACTTGCCCTTCTCAGGCTTGTCTTCACGACTACGCGCCCACTTGAATCCGATACTCTCAAGCTGCTGGAGATGCTCCGGAGTCAGGTTACAGATGTCTACCTGGTACTTACCCGACATATCCGAAACAGCGTTCAGGTGTGCCCAGAAGAGGTCTACGTTCTTGAGTTTAATCAGGTCTGCCATATCAGTTTCCTTTGTCTAAGTTATAACGCCTCTGGGGCGTTGGACGGTATAGTACGCTGGAGTTACTACGTTGTCAACCCCATTGTGTTGCCATTGCTTCAGCGATCCCTTCGTAGGTTCTTGAGCGTTCCTTCCAGCGATCTGCCGATGGCGGCATCTTCCACACCCGATGCTCACGGCCTTCTACGATGTTCGTAGGCACCAGAGGAGGAAGATTATACAGCCACAGCCCAGTCTTCTTGGTTTCGCCATGCCCGAACTGCCAAGGCTGGACGTACTGAGGTTTCGGGAGACTCTCCAATTTGCTAAGTACACCTACGGGGTTCTCCATACACACCTTGTCGGAATACTCACAAGCTGTGTACCACAGGTTCTCAGTCCACAGTAGTGCCTCCATTCTACTGCCGTGCAGCGGCATTCCCTCGCCGTACCACCTGTTACCTGATACCGCCAGAGCCGTGCAGGGGGGGTGCATGATTATCAAGTCCCAGCCGATCTTGATAACCCCGAAGCAGTCCTGCTTGTAATGGTGTTCAGAACTGTCTTCGGCGTCCAGCAAGTCATTGCTCCAAGCATCATGTCCTCTGGCTCTGAAGGCCCTGCGGACTACCCCGCTGTACTCACAAGCCACCAGAACCCTCATACAGTGTACCAGGACAGAACTTTCTTCAACGCCTTCCTGAACTTCTTGAGTTGCTTCAAGTCCTCTACAGGGTCGCTGGAGAATATACGCAGGTTACGCATCCAGCCTGACTGGTCATCAGGATATTCACAAGAGAAGATACAGTCCTCAACGTACGCCAAGGTGTCCTCCAAGGAAGCCACAACCACTTCGTCTTCATTGATGTCTATCTCTATTGTCTTTTTCATACTATGAACCCCACCGTAAACATTACTGCCCATGTCGCGCTCAAGGACAACGCGCCCAAGAGCAACCACCCTGCCATGTTCTGTAGCCACTCTGGCTCGTCATCGTCAAAGAACGCCAGTGCTATGAACACCATACCGAAGCAAGCCATGTAGGCCGCTACCGCCAACTGTGCTATCAATGTAGTCATGTGCTTATTCTCTTGTGTTAATGCGTTTCTGCCCAGTTCCGTCCTACCTTGTACTCTCCCGTCAACGGGCACCTCATCTTGAAGTGCTCACCCGCTTCCTTGATGGACTCTACCGCCAGCTTGCCTACCCTGTCGGCTATCGCTGGAGAGCATTCCAACTGCCACTCATCATGGACATTCAACAGGAACTGCGCATCCAGCCTAGCCTTCCTGAGCTTCAGGTAGAATATCACGAGAGCCTTCTTCATCACCACCGCGCCGGCACTCTGGAGCAGGGTGTTTAGGGCACTGTGTTGTGACCGTACCCGCAGTACCCTGCCGTCAAGGCCAGGAAGGGTGCTGTTCTTCTCTATCAAACGATTCACCTTGTTACGCAACTCCTCAAACTTCGGCATACCAGAGGTGAATCTGTCCATCAACTGCTGCCCTTCAGCGTAGCCGCCGCCTACGATACTGCCGATCTTGGCAGGGCCTGCTCCGTACAAAGTGGCGTAGCAAAATGTTTTTGCAGCGTCCCTTGAGGGCAGACCAGCAAGGCGCTGGGTAAGGGTGTGTACGTCAGTCCCGTCTTCCTTACGTCCTTCCGCTACTGCTTTGGTGTAGGTAGTGTCCCTCATATAATGTGCCAGCATACAGACCTCAAGAGCACTGGCGTCTATCCCTACCATTACCTTGCCGTGACTCGGCTGGAACAACTGCCTACATTCCTTGCCGAGATACCCGGAACAGCTCGGAACCTGTGCCAAGTTGGGTTGGGCGTGACACATACGTCCTGTAATTGCGCCGTTCGTAATCACCCTGCCGTGTATCTTTCCTGCCTTGGTGCATAACTTGTTCCAGGAGGCGATCATGCCCTGCCGTTTCTGTAGCGTCAGGTATTCACCTATCAGCTTGGCCTCTTCACAGGGAATACTCTCAAGGATGGTTTCATCTACCTTGTACTTCCCCGTCTCGGTCTTCTCAGTCAGGTAGGACTCGAAGCCCATCTCTATAAGCCTGTCAGCCACCATCTGCCGCGAGGCCGGGTTGAACACAATGACATCAGGCTTCAGTGGCTTACCGGTCTTCTCTGACACTCTCTCCACAATGACTGGAGGGAACCGCAGTGTCAACGTCTCCTCAATCTCCAGCATCCTTTCCGTACACTTCCTCTCCAACTCCAGCCCCGCAATCAGATCGTAGCTGACGCCACGGTTGCGTTGCTCTTCGATGATGATGGCTACCTGCCTCTCAAGGTCACGGCAATCTTCGCTGAAGCCTTCGCTGTCCAAGTGAGCCACTAGGAACTTGTGCAGCTTCACCGTGATTGCTACGTCCTGCTGGCAATACTCAGCCATATCTTCAGAGTACCCGCTGTCGTAGTCTCTGAACTCCCCCTTCGGCATCTTTAGGCGCTGGCCCCAGGAGTCCAAGCTGTGTCCTCCTTCGAGGCTGGGGTTCCAGAGCCTACTCAACACCAGCGTATCCACGAGCTTCTTAGTCGGTATCTTGACTCCCCAGACCCGCTGGAGTACAGGAGCATCGAAGCCTATGATGTTGTGCCCTACTACCTTGTCGGCATCATCAACCATGCGCTGCACTTCTGAGGCATCCCTGGTGACACGGGAGATCAAGCCGTCTACGTTGTAGCCAGCGCACCAGATGGTGTCATGCGCCATGTTTGTTTCAATGTCAAGGTAGAGTATCATGCTCTTCAGTCTCCCGCCTGCGCTCGTCTGCCATGTCCAGTATCTTTACACTCCACAGAGCAAGCCAACTCTTGAAGTCATCCAGTTCGTAATACCCTGCCCGGATGGCGTCATAGACCTCTTCAATGTCTTTAGTCTTCACTGTCATAACCTCCAAAGAAGTCACTCATGTCCACGATGAAGTCATCAGGCAGCTCTTCATGGTCACGCAGGTCGTCACGCTCTTCAACTTCAGCAAGGGTAGTGTGTAGACCATTGAAGCAGATGTCACACATATCTACATACTCCCCCGTCCTTGTCCACTTCCGTGTAGCCTCGAAGTCCGTCAACACACAGTCACAAGCTAGGCATCGCATCTTAGAACCCCTCAAAGCACTCTGGAATGTCAACGTGTCTGCTCAATGGTGCCTCGCCCTTGCCGCCCTGTTGCGTCCACCAGAACCTAGCAGATTCCTTGACGGCCCGTGTCAGGGCTATAGGGCATTTGCGGCCCTTCTGGCAGTGTTCGTAGTAGGGGCAGAACATCTTGTCGTCAAAGGTTCCTGGTGTGTTTACGTGTTCATATTCCATCAGTAGTCCGCCTCTTTGATGAATACCCCGGCAGGGTTCATGTACCCCTTACGGTCTTTGATGTCGTTGTAGGCAACCTGTAAGCATTCCTTCAGAGTTGTCCCAGACATGACTGCCAAGTTGTTAAGTACCACGATCATGTCACCGATGTCGTCCTTGACGGGCTTACCCCTCACCAGATTCCCTGCCAACTCCCCCATCTCTTCAGCCAGCTTCATGTACTGGGCTTTGGTGTTACCGTTCTCCAGTATCTTACGGTCACGGCTCCATTGTGTGCACTTGGTAATCAGATCGTCAAAGTTCATAAGGTGTCCTCAATCTCAGTCATTCTACCTGTGGTTTTGTCGTACAGCAAGTGGCAAGCTACGCCAGTGTCTCCAGTGATGCGGCTCTTGAGTACCCGCAGCTTCACCGTGTTACGCTCCAAAGCATCTTCGGCTTGGCTGTTACGTTCTGCACCAATCACAACATCAGACAACTGTGCAATGGCTCCTGAACCTCGGAGTAGGCCCAAGTGGACATGGGCACCAAGCTCCAACGGCTTCCCGTCAGGGCGGGTAAGGTGGCTAACAATGTGCAAGCTACAGTGTGTCTGCTGGACTACCTCAGTCCGTAGGCGGGTCATCAGTTCATCCAGTACCTGCCGTTCGTTCTGGGTAGAGTCTCCGGAGACTACGATGCTGATATGATCCAGGATCACCAGCTTGCAGTTCATGGCCTTCACAAAGTACTTCAGCCTAGAGATTACATTGTCAATCTGTGAGCTTCCCCAGTGTTCCCAGAACTGGGTACGGTGCCCAAGCCCCAGCGTATCGAAGGCTTCATCGACCTCCTGCGGGCTGTAGGAAATCCCGTCAAGGTGGATGGGTTTGTTCATGTAAAGCCCTGCAAGGCCCCTCATGGTTCGCTCTGGTGTCTCCTCCAGGAAGGCCAACCCTACGCCAATGTCCGTGTTCGTCAAGGCATGTACGACCATCTCCCGCAGCAGGCTGGTCTTGCCAACTCCGGAGCCTGCACACCAAGTCACCAACTCTGCGTCCCTGATACCCCGAAGCATCTTGTTGAGGCCCTTCCACGGGTACATCAGGGACGGCGGGGCTATCGGAGTCTTCAGAACTTCCCTGAGAGACTCCCCAGCAATGATGCCGTCAGGGACATACCGCTCTGCCCTCCAGAATGCCGGCATGAACTCCGCCGTCCTGCCCTTCTGGTAGTATTCACAGGCGTCCTTGATCCCGGCAGGGTGTTTCATTATCTTGGCTTTGCCGCCGAAGAGCTGGGCCACTTCCTTTGCAGCCTTCTGCCCCGGCTCATCGGAATCGAAGCAGATGACGATGTTATCGAAGCTTTCCAGCCACTCATACGATGCCTTGCAGCTATTCAAGGCATCCTGGGCACCATTTTTGATGGAGACTACAGGGTACTTGGAGCCCATCAACTGGTACGCTGCCATGCAATCCTCTTCCCCTTCGCAAACCGTCACGTACTTGCCCCCGGCGGGGAAGTTCTGCTGCCCAAACAGCAAAGCCCTCTTCTGCTCCCCAACCCACGGGAAAGCCTTGTCGGGGTAGCGCATCTTGATGGCTACAGGCTGCGTTGCAGAGTCCTTGCCGAAGTAGGCATAGTAGGTCTTCTCTGGCGTATAGACGGTCTTGAAGAACCTTGCCGTGTCCTCAGTAATCCCCCTGCTGGTATTGCCTCTGTAGTCGCCAGTGGCTATCAGGTTCTCTACGCTGGAGAATGATGGCTTTGGTGTCGGGGTGTTGATGCCCTTACGACCGTAGTCGGCGTCTACGTCATAGGTCTTCTGGCAACTGAAGCAGTAGCCTTTGTTGTTGTCGTCTACGGCAAAGGCGTCCGAGCTACCACAGTTGTCCTGGTCTGGACAAGCCAGATGTGTTCGTCTAAATGTCATACACTCTCCTCGCCGTCATCAGTGATCCAGTTGCAGAGCCTACAAAGCCACTCTGCTGCTCTCTTGTCGTTGGTGACGAATTGGACTTTGCCGTTCGTTATTAGCCACCTTTCATAGCCGATCTTTTCAATGTGCCAGGTCATTAGTTTTCCCTCCGGGAAAGTTGCTCCTTTGCTTCTCTATACAGAGGCGTATGTATCCCAATACAATCGACCATGAAGTCAAGCCCGACTGCGTGGGGCCACTCCCGCATTACAGCCACAGGCTCCCGTTCACACAGCACATACTTTCCTGGAGGGAAAACTTGCGCGAGGAAGGCGCGGAGGTCATCTTCCCAAATTGCCATGCCTGCACCGTCTGAATGGAACCTGTTAACGTCTAAAAACCGCTCCACCACGTCTTGCAGCTTCCCCGTAGGGGCTATGTTGTCGCTCATGCTTCCTCCTTCCCTGAAAGGGAACTCTTCCCCTGCTGGGAAGTCGGTGCGGCGGGGAGTGGCATCCAGCACAGCACTTTAGGGCCACATAGCTCAATAAATTCACTTGTCTCGCTTTGCCAAAATGTCTGCGGCTCTTCGTATTCATCGGGATGGTATCTACCAACACCAGTCCACAACCCATTGGACACTAAAACCCACTCGTCAGGCTCCGGCAACCGCTCCGTCACCGGAATCCACTTCGGCACCTGCGCTTCCAGCTCCGCTATGCAAGCACGCAAGGCCGCGATCTCACGATCAGCATTGCCGACAGCCGTTGTCAGTATCTCAAGGTTCCGCTCGTTGGCGGCGTTCTCGGCCTCGGCGGCTTCGAGGGCGGCGATTGCGCCCATCGCGGCGGCCTGTAACTCTTGCCAGCGAGGGCAAGCGGGGCATGTCTCTGGTTCAATGTCGTGTTTGATGTAGTTGTTCAAGTCAACAATCGCAGTCAGTAGTCTAATGTTGCTATCGTGACAAGCAAACTCGCGCCAAGTTTGTCGATCCTATTTTTGGCCCACTGGATAAGCTCGTGAATGTGCCTAAGTCGGAAATCAAAGGCGCGGAGACCGAAATCAGCTTACGCCCGCTGAATGGTCTGTCCTTCACGGCTGGCGCGACCTATCTGGACGCCAAGGTCAAGCAATATGTCGGTGTTATCGGTGAGCAGGTTTCGGGTGGTTTGCGCCTGCCGGTGACAGCCTCCTACGCTGGTGTTGAATTGCCCTTCGCTCCGCGCTGGCAGTATTCGATCCGTGGTGATTACAATTTCGATCTAAGCGGCTCTCTCCAGGCATTTGTAGGTGCCGGGGTAAACGGGCAGTCCCGGTCGATTGGCGTCCTTACCGTCTCGGAGGCAGAGCGGGAAACGTACAAGATCAACTCTCGCGCCATCGTGAACGCCAATATAGGCATTCAATCAACATCCGGCACATGGCGCGCGCAGATTTGGGGCCGCAACATTTTCAACAAGTATTACTGGACTAGCGCAATCCGTGCCTACGACGTCGTTATACGTTACCCGGCCCGTCCGGCTGAGTATGGCGTAACAGTGGGTTATCGCTTCTAACACCGTCTCGCCGGCTTCATGATTTGAAGTGGCTCGGTTGGTCTGAACAGCGATCGGCACAAGATAAGTGGATTGTCTGCCGGTTTTGTTGCTCTGCCGATATGGGTTGTCTTGCAGGGAGGGCGTAGCCCGACCGGAGAGACGGCCCATATCGGTTGACGATTTCATGCTGCCACTGGAAGCGGCAGGTTGTCAAACCCAAGTTGAACAGCATGTTCGATAAGATGACGTTATATCAATGTGTTGTGCGTGGACGCACGAGTGTTACCACTACATTTTGCGGCTGATGTATGGGACGCGCGGATGCGCGGCGGAGCTTATGA
>OGVO01000124.1_pt1 | contig 14398 bp, 30 predicted proteins | sample 1575771 | NCBI WGS metagenome assembly OGVO01 (sample SAMN07581527, study PRJEB24739) | freshwater metagenome | place: Singapore | collected 2015-01 | reverse complement strand
GTTTCCCAGTCACGATAGCGGCAGATCTGCTGGACATTTCCAGAAAACGGGCTGCCGGTTTATTAGATGATGAAGATCATTTCAGCGAAGAATAACGGACCAGGGCCACTTTCTCCGGAAAGTGGCCACATTACCGAATAAATGCGTTGCATAAATGACAAAAAATCAAAGATAATAAGCCCATCGTTAAACGAGAGGAGAAAAACGATGTCTAAATCAATTCTGAACTTCGACCATTCAATTATTCTTGACCTGAACGCACAACCAGTAATCGAAGTACTGGAACAGCCGAAAGGCCGTCCATCTGTATTATTAACTACAGATCACGTTACACACGAATTTAAACCGGGTACTGCTATTGCGGACCAGTTACAGTTCACCACACCAGAACACCTGGCCCAGCGCTTACAAGGTGCACGTTTATTCATTAAAGACGGTGAACTGCTGGACTATCGTTATGCCGACTACAATGGCGTGATCCACAGCCAATCGACCATCGAATCGATGATCAAGCACATTGGTGTGGAATCAAATTCGCGCAACGTTCACGGCACTCTGTGCTCCGAACGCAAAGACATTGGTATGTCATTCTTACGTGATCGTTTGGGCGAAAGTGGCGATTTCAATCTGAAAGTTAACTTTGCTTGGTCTCCGTTCATGACCAACTTAACATCAACGATGGACCTGATCCGTTTGATCTGTACCAACGGCATGCGTGCTACCAACGAGCTGTTACAGGCTAAAGTGCCAGTACTGAACCGTTGGGAAGAGCACTTAGCGATTGCCAGCAAGCAGTTGGAAAACCGTGCACAGGGCATGTTTGAAAACCGGTTCAAAGAAATGATCAGCCAACGTGCTTCGCTGAGCACAGTGAATGAAATCCGTGCACATGCGGAAGAACGGATGAAAGGTGAAGCAACCTTTGATCAGATGGCAATTCTGCGTGGCATTATGGACCTGACTGATGTTACTCGCTGGTCTAACGGTGTAATCACACAAGACATGCTGGAATCTGTTAGCAGTGCACATGCACCAACAATGCCAACCCACCTGTCACAATACACAGCGTGGAACATGATTACTGAGCTGGATAGCCACACGTCTATTGTAGATGGCAGTTCTTCTCTGGCACTGACACGTATGGCCAACCGTGCCCTGTTTGCACCAAAAGCCAGCTACGCGGCCCAGCGCACAGCGTCGGTCAACCGGTTCTTCAACGATCCTCGCGCTGCACTGATGTTCCATCAAGCCGCGTAACAGGTCCGAATAAAAAACCCAGCTCATCAGCTGGGTTTTTTTATTTGGGTCAACAGCAACGAGTCGGGGCCACATTAATGCATTTATATCTGGGCAGTTCCTTGACGTGTAGCCAAAAACCATTGATAATTACCGCATAAGCCGAGGGAAGTTGTCGGCACAGGAGGTTACGGTCCTGCCAGCGGCAGTAATCAACCATATAAACATAAAAAACGGAAACTCTGGCACATGCAAAATTGAAACATAATAAAATCACCCAATATTTGGTCTCTGGAGAGTAATCATGAAAGCATCTATCGTAACACTGTTCCAAAATGCAATCGGTTCAGTACGTAACGGATCAAAAATGTCACACGCAATGGGCCTGTATGTACAGGAAATCAATTCCCCTTCAAGTGACAAATCGCACCGCCAACGCTGTGTATCCGCTTTCAAATCGCACCTTAACATGGTCGATACAACTGCAAGTACCTACTACGACCTGTGTTCCAAACAGTTCCTGGAACAGGCCGAACAACAGAACGAACAAATTGCAGCCGGCAAGCACGCACGCGTATATACCGCGTTCCGCGTAAAACCGGGTACAAACATCATTGCCCAACGTGTCGTATTAACCAAGCAGAGCGAGACGGAACAAATCGCAACCGGTTTCGGCATGACAGGCGTGGTCAAGGGTGTCGTAGCCCTTGGTGCCCAGGCCCCAGTGTAAAACACCTGCACCCCCATAGAAAAGCCGGTCATGTACCGGCTTTTTCTTTTGCCACAAACTTGATCGATAAAGATGGCATTTTAGCTACCCTTCCCATGTAACCTGTACTATAATATGATAGGGACATATGTTATTTTACAGGAGCTGTTATGTCTAAGCCCAACGTGATATATTGGGGCAATCTGCCACACCAGAATGTTGCGCCAGAATTCCTAGCCTATCTTCAGTCACACTATCCCGAACTACAACGATCCATCAACGAATCACTAGCACTAAACCCCAACCAGGTCGGTCCCGAAATACCGATGAACATTGATGGCAATGTCGTATCCGTGCGTAAGGTCCAGGGGATCTGGAAGCTATACGGTCCCTCTATTCCGCAGTGTAAGATCGCTTCTCTGATTAACGTTCTGACGACGTGCATGCAGATCAGATAACGTCGTATAGACGGTTTTAGAGCGGTTATAATAAGAAAGAAAATGTTAGGGTAGTAGTATGAAAGATCTGGTGGCAGTAAGTGAAATATTGGGGATATTGGTTGTAGTGTTCTTATGGTTAGCCATTTTGGCTAGATTATCGTTAGAAATGCTATGCCCTTCTAACAACAGTGTGGAATTGATAGTACAACGCGGAATAGCAGTGACTGTTTTTCTCACAATCACTGCTACTATGATGGGATCGTGGTTTTACTTGTTCTCATCAACCTGATAGCACAGGAATACTTCAGCATGATCAACATACCAGATCGGATTGATCTCGTCAAACAGGTCTTTAGTTCCATCGATCCCAGATGCAGGATCAATCAGGAGCTTGACCTCCACGAGTTTGACATTGGGGGCCGAACATGGGGCATGGACCGAATAAAACCGGGTCATATAGTCCATAAACTCTGCACAAGTCAGTTCGATGATCCGGGCATGCAGTATTGGATCAAACTCCGGTTTAATGAACAGATGGACAGGATTCTTAATCGTTACCATCTCTTCAGTCTGTGCAACAGTTAACTTGCACGGCTGCACACGGACCAACTCCCAGTGCAGATCGTTGGCTGTCCTTTTAAGCTGGAATACGAGGTGCATATTATTCCTCCACATACTGATTGATGTCTTTGAACAACCACACGAACGGGCGCCCATCTGGCTTCACTTTCAGGTCGTTCTTATACGACTCGATAACCTGTTCGCCCTTCTCGGTCAGCTTGACCATGCGGAATGGACCGTCAATGAAACTGTACTCCTGAGCATCGCCACAAATTGTGGTAGTGTTCTTATCAAGCCAGTCATCGATCGCTTTCTTATCCCAGCCAAGTACCCACCCATCATTGCGGGACCCCCACCCAGCCTCACTCTCTGTCACTCGAGCGAGATAACCAATGGCAACCTTCTCCATACGACTCTCCTCTATTGATCGGCCCTAAGTATACGCCCTGTTAGCCAAAATGGCTAGCCAGATAGCCAACATTATCCCATGGTCCACATTCCCGAGCTAGCTAGTGCCCATTCGCCCATAACTCTGGTATAATATCCCCCATGCGATGGCACCTGAGGCAGGGGGAGACAAACACGGAGGGTGCCTCCAATTCCTGGGAGCCACATTTCACACAGCCACTTGTTGCCCATTCGCCCTGTTTATAGTATAATGGTCCGCATAAGGTGATGGCTGCTGAATTCCGCAGAAGACAAACACCGGCTGCGCGCCAACGGATGGTTGGACCGTCCAGCTGGTTGGCACAGCCACATATGTGGACGAGCCACACCTATATGTGGCCGAGTGCCACATTTATGACGAAATGTGGCCGGTTTCGCCCAGCCACATGTTGACCTTTTTCCGAAAATCGGCTAGCGGCGGAAATGTGGCGGAAATGTGGCTGGTTGGACCAGTTGGCACAGGTTTTTGACCACATTTCACACGTATCAGTGCATATTTTTGATCTTTTCCAAGTTAGCCTTTTTGGCTAACTTCCACTCACTTAGCATAATATGAGCAGCAAAGTCGATCTGATGTTCATTGCGTATCAACATTTCCGCATGCTCCGCATTCCAGTTCAATACTCGTTTCCAGTCGTCAACCGAGAATATGGATTCTAGACCATTATTTAATACATTTAGGCGGACTTCATCCCCATATTCACCTTCCTCCGCAAGAAAACCGACAAATAGCATGAACACAGATGACATAAAATCGGAACCAGTGTCCATCATCTTGACCACCATCCCGCCAACATTCTCTAATTTCCCGTCAAACACCGGAAAAATGATGGCACTTGCCTGCTTAATCCCATCCACGAACTTCTCTAACCGCACATCTTCATCAGTACGATCCATTCTCCACTCTCCTAGTTAGCCATTTTGGCTAATCTTTACTAAATCTAACACAAAATTAGTCAAAAATACTAACTATATTCTTTCTACCACGCTAAAAATTAGCCAATTCTACCACCTCCCCTCAAAATACTTTTCTACCCACTTCTCACAAACTTTTTTCACGAAAAAATGTAAGGAACTTTTTCCATGAAAAAATGTTACAAACTTTTTTCACGAAAAAATGTAAGGAAAATATCACGCATATCCACCCTGCCGATACTCCCCCCACAACCAATGACAAGTATGGACTCAATTGAGCCATCTCAGCTAACCATAATCCAACCCATGTCCCCACTCCACATGATATCAACCACCCAATTGCGAATTCATGAAAGCGCAATACAGCAAATTCTCTTACCAATACTCTATCCATAAACATCATGGCAGATACTACACCTAGGGAGAAGAGTACAGAAGCTACATCAACCATCAATCTTTCCTTATGCGATTAGCAATCATACCCAGCACAAATGCCAAAATATAACCACTAACTATCCAAAACAATGGGTGTCCGAGTATTTTCTCCATAAAATCGTCCTCAGCCCACTAACTATCTGATAATAGTATACTTTATATCTAAACCACGGAAAACGCGTATTTTTCTCAAAAATGCACATTAAAAACTCCACACAACTCATGGTGTTATTTTGGCTAACTGTTAGTCAAAAACACACACCCGCAGAAATAGTGGGATAGAAAGGTGGGCACTTTGAAAAAATTCCTGCGTTTTTCGCATAAAAAATTGACACCATTTTTTCGTGTTTTTACGGAAAAATGGGCTGAATAATTTTCTACTCAAATCAGGCGGTTACAAAACTAGTGTGGGCAAATTACTCGTTTGCCTTCGTTTTTTCCCGGGGGAGAAGGAAAAAATCCGGGATTTTACCGACAAAAAATCCTGCGAAAAACACCATAAAACTCACCAAAAAAAGTCGCCCAACTATTAAAAATCCGCTTTCCTCTGTTCAACAACACTCATTTTCGACCCAAGGAGAGGAACAATGCTTCGTTTTCTCCCCCAATAGGAGAAGCAAATCACTCGTTTTCGACCCCAGGTGAGTAGCAACTAGCCACATTTCCTCATGCAAGTGTTGATACTCAACATAGAATAGACTATAATGAAAGGGATTACAGTGGCCTGTAACACACCACTCCATGTTAGTTATAAGCTAGGGTTAGCCAAATTGGCTAACATGGAGTGGATCTTAGCCAAATTGGCTAACTGAGTGTGTTTTTGGCTAATATTGGGGAGTATGAACAATGAGTTTGGAGAATTTTAAAGCGAGTTGAAAACTATTTTCCCTTATGAGACAGGGAGTTACCCAAAATATGCGAAATTTGAGTGGAAATTGAGTAATTTTTTTTACACTCGAGCATATATAAGAATGGGCGAGAATTTTATATTTTGAGTTAGCCAAATTGGCTAATTTATAGTGAGTGTGGCTAACTTTTAGCCAAAAAACTGCTTCTAACCCCGCAATAAATGCGCGTTTTTCGAGCACCTTTCTATCCCACTATTCATGCAGCTTTCCACTTACGCACTTTCTGCGGGTTCCACACACAAATATCCACTCTAAACCACTCAAATTCCACTCTGTTTCTTGCACTTGTTTTCTCACAAATATCCACTCTAAACCACTCAAATTCCACTCTGTTTCTTGCACTTGTTTTCTCGCAAAAATCCACTCTAAACCACTCAAATTCCACTCTGTTTCTTGCACTTGTTTTCTCGCAAAAATCCACTCTAAACCACTCAAATTCCACTCTGTTTCTTGCTCTCTAATTCCACTCGCTTTCCATGCCTCCTTTTGACATTTCTTACATACACCTTTCGAGCATTATCATACACATGTTCACTAGAAGAGTCCTTGCCCTGTTGATATGTCCTATGTGATAATCAAGTGTACATGTGCAGATGGATTAGTGGTCATTAATAAAGACGAGGAAGATACTGTGAGTGTTAATGCCAATTGGTTAATCGATAGTGACATGGTTGTCTATTTGAATGGGAAGGAGGTTGGTGTTGCTGGTCGTGTTGATGGGCGAGTGGTTGTGCGTTTGAATCGGCAGGTTGATTTGGATGTTGCTATTGCTAGTGGGTTAAGTGCTTTTGTTGAGTCTATCACTCATACATTTCAGTAGGGGGTGGGTATGCGAATTGAAGAACAGCGTGGGCGGTTGATTTTGTGTGGTGGAATCTTGAGTGTTGATAAGATTGAACCTGGTCAACAATGGATTGGGAGTAGCGGTGGGGTTGTTACTGTTAAAGAAGTGGATGCGTTTGGATGGGTTAAGTATTGGTGGGAAGAGGGTGGAGCTGTTAAGGAGCATGAGAAAGATGCATTTGCTTTTCAGTGCCGCTATTCTCTGATTGTTGAACCTGGTCAAACTGTTGATCAATTTGAGTGAGGCGATTGGTATGGGTGGACTCCAACTCGTTAATGTAATGGTGCTGTGGTTTATTACGATCACTGGGTTAGCTACATTCGCGTTTGTGTATGGTGGTATGCATGCTACAAATCCCAATTTCCAGGTGTGGGTACTTGGTATGATGTTGGTTAATGTGGTGTGCGTGTTCCGGTTGGTCGGTGTGATCGTCAATGCTAGGATTACGGGCAAGATATAGGAGAGTGGCATGGAAGTGGTCGTATGGCTGTGTTTATTGTGGTTGGTTGTAATTGCGATTTATATTAACAGGGTGGTTGTGCGACTTGACAAGTTGATCGAGCTTGCAAAGGGGCAGCGTGATGAGGAGAAATGAGTCGCTGTTAGTTTGGCACAAAATACTAATGGACTGGTGGGATACTGGTAAGGTGGGCGAAGTGGTCGTGCATGCAAAGTTGCGTGAGGTGTTTTGCCTTAGCGATGTTCCATCTACCAGGGAGGACTGGGATGCATGGATCAGTCGTGTGCTAGATTCCCATGTTGTTGCAGGGAGTGATGAGTCGGATGCCGTTAAGGTTCTTGCACAGGTTGAACGGCCCATATCGCCATCGACCATAGCACTCAATAGTACTGGTGCTGGGTTGTGTGGACAGCACATGCACAATGTCCCATACTTGGTAAGGTTGGCAATCTTTCATACGTGGGAACATTTTAGTGGCAATTTGACATTTCCAGTTCCTGTTGTTGATCCATTTGAAATGGTGAATGGTGTACTTGGGACCACTGTTATGGTTACCGATCCACAAATTGCATACTTCAATAATCCGGGCGGATCTTATGCCGGGTCTTATGGTGAAAAACGTCTGCAGTTGAAGCAGTATGCAATTGATACCATAACCAATGCGATAGCATATGTGCGAGACAGCAAACGTATGGCGTTCGTCCCATCATACCGGAGAATATAAACATGACGAAAACAGTAGTGCGATATGACATGGTGTGTGAGTACAATGGTCTTGCCGAAGAAGATCAGCACCAGATGAAACCTTGTTCGGATGGTCCATGGGTTAGCTATGAAGCATATGCCGAGCTGGTGAAACAGATCGAGTCATTAAAAGTCAAACAAATAATAGCCATGGAAGGTCTTGTTGATATTGCCAATCCCGTTGGTCGGTATAAACGCCTGGAAAAGGAAGGCTACCGCATTAATGGTACGATGGTTATTAGTCTTATCAAGGACCCCGAGACATACAAGTCAATTGCAGTAGATGCACTGAAACGCATGCAGGAGATATAGTGTCCTGCCATAAGCTAACCCCTTGTAAAGGTTGAATATTTTTATCTGCAAATCGAGTAAGATAAGGACATCTTAAACGAGGAGTAAAAATATGGCATCACTAATGTTGTTTTCAAATTTCGAAGATCACTGCAAAGCAGTTACTGGCAAGATCCCGCACGTGGTTACCGAGAGTGTATCAGTTCAGGTATCCAAACTCGAGGGTTTAGATCATAATGATGCCGAAGCCGTTGGCGCAGCAAAAAGAGCTGCACTTGGCGAAATTGTGCAGTTAACAGAACCATTTGATATCATGCTACTCGATCGAGTATTCTATCGTGGTTTTGCTGGTTTCCAGGCCTGGGCAGATCTGGTTGGTCAGAATATGCGAGAATGGTATTTCAGCAAATATCCTGGAAACGATTTTCCTGACGAACCGTCATTTTGGATGTACATGTATTTCAGTCCTGAACGTGAATACTGGGTAACCTGGAAAAATGAACTGGAATGGGTACGCGACAATCACCAATCATTCAAACCGAATTGGACTGATGATCTGTACATCGTTATTGCCGATCGATTGAGAAAAGCAAGAGATGAAAATCGCAGAATGTGGGATGCAATTCAGTATGCGATGCAAGGTGCAAATTACACGTACACGTATGCACATACTGTAATCACTCCCGTCAAATCATATGACTCAGATACATTCGAGTCCTACCCGCAGTGGAGCGGTGAAGCACTTGAGAACAGTTTAAAGGTAATCAACCATCAGTTGGAGTGTGTTAACTGGTTGATCGCGATGATTGACGAAAATGCACCGAAATATGCCGACCTCGACTTCTAAATAAACCTGGCTCCTCACGTACTAATTATCCCCAATTTTGGGGATAATAATGTACAAAACGTGAGGAGCGTCTACAATGAGTTACACCAAACCAGGTATCATCGGGAGAATGGTCATCATTCCCCGCATTTCACCAAGAGTGATCAATGTCCAATCTCTGACCATTAACGGTCAAAATATCAACGTCCAATCGATTTCTGCTACACTGGGGTCGCTGTATGAGTGCGCATAAATGGGATAGAGATGCAATAATCTCAATACTTAATAATCTGTCAAACGGTAAACTCGATGTCGATTGTGAATGCGCCATCACATTGCGGTCATATGCGATGAAGGTTGGCCGTGAGGAGTTTATTCGCAGAGTAAACGACATACTGAATGCGCTCATTCTCATTCGTGACGATCAATATGTGCGAACAGACAATCAGGGAATTTGCAGTATCGTATTGGTCCACATTGGGGCGGTCGGTCTCTCTTCACCTGAGATGAGTATTTTGTATTGTGCCTATCCATCGTGGGAGAATTGGTCAAATAGTTTCATGTTTCCTGTAACAGACCCGCTCACAGACTCCAATCACAGCGATGCATATTGTCAAGCCATGAAAAACCGTACCATGTGGGTTGGTCCATATGGCCAGCGCAGATTCGAGTTATTGGATTTTCTCATTCATTGGTGTACACACTTGTGTGTGGAGTTGGGAGAGTGAGACAAATGTTAATCGCCATATGCGAGGTCGTATTAGGTTGGATCGCTCGCAAACGTGAGACAACTATTCCCAACGGTATTGAAAAACCATCTTTTAGGACAGGTGGTTGCAGCTCTAAATGTTGCAATGCCAGATGCCATGATCACAATAAGGGCACACCACATGAGTAATTCAGTTACTACAGCTCTCCGTGAACTCGTAAGTTCTAACCCATATAAACATGCTCAGGTAACTCACGTATGTACCGTCGAGGAATTGGCTCTAAGCGTGGGACCCGAACTGAGCATCCAACACCTAGAGCATTTGGCTAACGCTTTGCAAGAAGTTCGAGCAACACTCGGTTCCCGTGCATCTGTTGGTTTATGTTTCTGCATACAGTATACTCTGGAGAATGTTAGTTCTCGTGTAATTCGCCGTGGTCACCCAATAATGCAACTTTTGACGATTTCATTTACATCATGGGAGTTGTGGTCTGGTGATTTCACCTATCCTGTGCCAGGTCCAAGAGGGGAACACGCTCGGGCATACAATCTAGCCGACTTGAACGGATCGATGTATACCGGGACATATGGTCTGCACCGAAAACAACTATTGGATCACTTGATCATGTGGACCGAATCGCTTATCGAGCGGGTTCGCGCCATCGAATCCATGGAACCGACCCTTAAATTTGAGGTGATCCAATGACGAGGCAAATCGATCTGCGACCACTTATCGCCCAATTAGAAAGGTACCTCACCACCGCAAACAATCCCTATAATACTCTACACCAAAACACGAAAGACCTTAGAATAGAACCAGAAGTGGCGTCTGACGTTTTGGAATGTATTGTAACCACTTGTGCGAATATAATCAACACCAATGGCGGCTCCCATGATCACCTCGGTTATCAGCTAGGGCTCAGTTTGGCAGGTCGCGATTTGCTAACGAGCTTCACATACAATCTGCCTGGCATGTTAATGAGTGGTTGGTCGGAATTTTCTGGGGATACGTTGTGGCCGATATATGTCCACTCACTTCCGGGTCAAGCATGCGAACAATATACGTTCGCAAAGAACACGAGTACCGCATTTGTTGGTGAATATGGTGCTGCAAATTTTCGTCTGTGTGAATACCTTATCGTTGCTTGCAATCGTTTGTTGGAAAATCCGGTAATAGATTTTTCACCTGAAGGCAGTGATTACCGGTAAGTATATGAGTATTAGCACGAAATTTGTCAAAATTGCACTGGATGTAATCAGACAAACTCGACCTGTTCGAGATACTGATTATAAATCGTTATTAAGCAGAAAAGTATCAGCGTACCAGTTGAGACAGATCATCATCCGCTTACAACGATTGCACATTGACCATAACCCGAGGGTTGGTGTGTGCGCTCATTTATTGGAGACCGTCAATGGATGTGATCGGTTTGTGGTTAGCACAATTTTGCGCTATGCGGCGTTCACGTGGGAATTTCGGTCCGGATGCAGCACATTCCCGATCCCATCTGAGGACGTTAACATTACGCCTGCTGAGGCATACGTCAATTGTATAAGAACTAGCAGCATGTACACCGGTAGACAAGGTGAATTGCGTCAATTGTATGTCGAGTATCTTATCAATACATGCAACGATTTACTGGAGGGGTATGATTCCAACTATAGAGGATTCTGAAATTTGTAGAATTTTTCAGGTAGAAACACTGTACGGTACATACTATCTACCACAACGTCTAGTTACACGACGCCGTTGGTATTGGTTGTGGTTACTCCCGCCATCGTCAGAATGGATAACATTCTGCATTGAGTCATCCGATGGTATGAAATACTTTTTAAATTGCGGCTTTGATGCACACAGCTACGAATCACGCAAGCGGTTCGAATCGTTGAGCGATGCTAGAAGAACATGCAACGAATATTTGCGCGTGTGGTATGGTGATAAAGTAATTCAAACTTGGAAATTGGAGGACACAAAAAATGGGTAAAGTTAAAGGGTTTACATTGATTGAGTTGATTGTTATTATGGTAATATTATCCGTTCTGGGGTTAATGGCCATGAGTGCATACAATGGTGGTGGTGGGCGTCCCGAGGCGGCGTTCGTACAGCAGATCGCACGAACGGATCCGTCATATGAACAAGGTTCAGCCACTATTGGGTGCAGCTGGATACAGGACGCCATTCAGTGTTCAGGGACAGCACGTTTCCGTGACTCCAGTGGAAATAGTTATTTGCAACAGGTCTCCGGTGCATGTAATGAGTTTTTAGAGTGTGTACGCTACTAATAAGGATAATGCAATGAAACATCCGAGCGAATTTTTGTACCTACAACTTCGCCCAGCATTCGAGCAGGCTCAGGTTGTCAGGCATGGGAGAGATGTTTCCGAATACTGGAACGATGGGGGTAGTGTATATCTCGATAGATCCATTGATGATGCATTTCGGATGTTTTGTTACGGTGCTCTGAATGCCGGGAACGTTGGAGTGATAGACCCATGTTAATATTCATCATGGTAGCAACACTTGCGGTACTATTTGCGATTGGCGTGGTAGGCATCAAGTTGCACGAGTTGATTAACCTTTCACCTACATCACCCAAGAAGCTAATGTTGACAGTATGTTTTTGGGTATATGTAATGGTCGGTTTTTGTGGTGGTTACTGGCTAATAGTAATAACGGACAGATTACTACCGAGGGTTGCATAATGACTAGTGCTAATATGACGTTTTTGACTTGTATATTGATCATTATGTGGTCCGTTGCTGTAATGTGTGTGCTGATTTTATTATGTGGCAATCTAACCAAACACGAAACTAAGCGAGTGGGGATAGTAGCAATATTAACGCTTGTGGGGGCGTTTTTTGTTACTCATCTTACAATAGAAAAAGCTCAAAACGCCCGAAAGTTGGATCATAAGTATAACCGCATTGTTTTGAGGTAGTTAACACATGGCGGTCCAGGACTTGTTCTATTATAGTATGGTAGTTGAAAGTGCGTTGAGTGCACTGATGCTCTTGGTCTTAATAGGTTGGTTTATCAGGAAAAAATGTTTAAAGGGTCGTAAATGAGTGAGTGGTCACAATTAGACGTAGTTGCAAAAATACCGTGCAAGGAACACTTTTCTTTCGCGCACGCGTGGGAAACTGTGAATGGTACTGGCGATGATGTGAGTATTGATGTTGCATCGAGCGTGTTAGATAGTCACATCGTATACACAGTCTCTATAAATCTTTGCGAGACGGGGTCGTGTGCATACAAAAAATTTGACCGGTTTATGAAAACGATTGACCGCGTGAGTGGTGGCTCTCGTACTGCCACCATGACATTGCGGTACTGACAAGAGGATACGGTATGTCCAATCTGCAACTGCGCAACGCATGCGATCAGTTCATCCATGGAGCTTTGCGATCATATGTCACACTCGCATGCATGCGCAATATTGAACCGTATCGCAGCGGCACCCAAACACTCTCCGTTGGTGGTGTGGAGGTCATAATAAGCAACTTCACGGGCATCAGAGGCAATATAACTCGTATCCAGGTAACCATTCTAAAAGATGGAGTGCCCGTCATCGACATCCCGGAAATATCTGAGCACGCGGTTTGGTATCAATTGGTAGACGCTTGCGCGATTACTGAAATTGTAGAGTTGCTTGAAATTGTGGAGCTTATGATACGAGTCTATCATCCACTCAAGTGATAAATATGCTATCAATCGAGAAAAACCCATGAAATATTTACAGATCGAATATGAGCACTTTAAGGGCAACGTCAATGTTACCGAGTTTGAAATCGATGAAAAGTTCTTTGAAGCGATGTTGAAATTCCCAGCGTCCATGTCTGGTGGTTCAGCTTATAACACTTTTGCATATCAGTTGGCAGAAGAGATGGTATCCGGTGCGTCTAGTTTCGCTTACGCTAGTAAAACCGGCATCATCGGCGGTTTCGGTAAGGACGCTGGACAGGTAGCAGAAACCATGTTCAAGGTCGCTGGTCATGAAGGCATGATGGACGAATCTGAAGTAGCTCAAATGAAAGAAGTGTTCGCCGCCAAACAAATTGGTGGTTCTGCTCAACAGGTTGCACAACCTGCTCAACCCGGCATGAGCGATGCTGAGAAAGAGCGTTTACGCAGACTCGGCGGCGTTGATCAATAAGTCTAACCCTTTGTAGGTCTCCTGTATGTTTGATTTAAAATGCCTCTTCTAAGAGGCATTTTTTTATGAATAAATTCTACGCCGTAGATGGCATAATGATTCCTTTATTGCGAATAATGCGAGACTTGTCCGAACCAATATGTACAAGCAATATCAAACAACAAATCGACGATAGAACATACTTCACCAGATTGGACGATCACACTGGTCGATCTATTCACACGTTCGGTGGCCTCATGTTATTGGAGTTTTTTGTAACGAATATGTAGATTCGTTTGGAGACGATCCACACGTGGACGTGATTAGTCTGAACGGCAAGTCGTTCAGAGATTGCACCGACCACGAATATACTAGGCACATAACCATGGATTTCATAGACATGCTCTATGTTATACATAAATGCCACGTGTCTAGTATCAATCACAACACACCATTTGTGCAATTCATACAAGTTGCATCGCGAAAAATACTATCAGTTTCGTCTGATCCGTTGATTGTCGAATTATCAGCACAACTATCACTTTTCGGGCGACTATACATGGAGAAAAAGGTACATGAATATTATTATCAATTCGAGCGCATGGCAAGAGAGAGATTTATTTCTCATATTTCAGAATGAGGATGTAATTTTTGTGGACGAAATGTCGATCCCACAACTATTAAAACATTTGGGCGTGTTTCCGTCGACATCAAAAGCGCGTGGTATCGTGACTGGGAAC
>OGVO01000123.1_pt1 | contig 14453 bp, 16 predicted proteins | sample 1575771 | NCBI WGS metagenome assembly OGVO01 (sample SAMN07581527, study PRJEB24739) | freshwater metagenome | place: Singapore | collected 2015-01 | reverse complement strand
AGGTAAGCGCCTGCCTACAGAGCAAGTGCCTGGACCTCCTGTAGTCTCTCCTGACGACACTCAACGGATGTTGCTTGAGAGGTATAAAGGTAATCTAGACAACTCAGACTTTATCCGGGCACGGCAAGAAGCCGTACGAGCAGGAGAAAAGGCTTCTGACCGTCGGGGTATGTTCGGCGTAAAAGGAACTTTGCGAGATATTCTCGGGGTCCTGGGGGACGCTTTTCTTATTCAGGGGGGTAATGCCCCTATCTACGGGCCGACCCGCAGGGAAGAACGTATCTCGGATGCTATGGCGGGTGGCGAGCTTAACCCTGCTGCTGCCCGTGCTCGAGTAGGTTACTACAGTCCTCAAATGGAACAGCAGATGCTCGAGGAGTACGAAAACCAACAGCTCCGTGAAGAGCAGCAGAGGAGCCTTGCTGAGGCCCGCGAAAGCCAAATTCAAGCCCGTGATCTTGCAGCTTTTAATACAGCCCGTGAGTCTATTGCTCGTCTCCTCAATAACCCTAATGCGTACGGACCAGACGGCAATCTTACTCCTGAGGCTGAAGCTATTGCAGCACGACTGGCAGAAGGCGCTAACCGTAGTCTTGAAGACTTTGATGTAACCCCTGGGATGAATCGTACCCGAGGTTCTTTGCTTGCTTCAACTGGTGCTACAGTTAACCAGCAGAACATGCTGCCAATTGCAGAGCGGAATGTTGCTGCTCGTGAAGTAAGTGCTCAAGCCGCAGATCGTAACTCGCGTCGTCCTCGTTCTGGTGGTAGGCAAAGAGCAGAGACGTCTGATGAACGGTTTACTCGTATTGCTGATACCCCGGCAAACCGTCGGAGTCAAGGCGATAAAGAATGGTACGAGACTGAACGGGCAAAGCGCATTAAGCAAGGTACTATTACCAGTGGTAGAGGCGGCGGAAGAGGTCTTCTTTCTGACCCCCTTAACACAGGGAGAGGCGCTCCTCCGGCACAGCGTTTGGGCCCTCCTCGGAATTAAAGGAATAAGTAATGGCAGAACAGCCTAGGTTTTTTGATATTGAAGACTACGAGACCGGTAAGCGTTACCGCGTAGAGGCTTACGCCGATGATGTGACGTATGACGAAGCTGTTCAGCACCTTTCTTCCTTGCCTGAAGAAGAGTGGGCACAGTACGAGTACAACCCTGAGCCGCAGCAAGAACAAAGAGCTGCTCCTGAGCGTACCACAACTACTGATACTACTGCCCCTACTCCAGAGCCGGTCGAGGGTAAGCAACCCCGTAGAAATGTTTTTATTGAGAACTCTACCGGGGGTACCCTTCGCTACACTGAGGCTTTGAGGGAGCGCCCTGACCTTGTAAACATTGCCGAATCAATGTGGGAAGCAAATGTCCGTGATCCTGCTAAGTACAACGAAGCACTAGGCACTAACGTATTTACTAAAGACGTTATTGCCCAAATTCGACGTATTGACGCATATTACACTGCACAGGGGTACAGCCCCCGTGGCCGCCGATTCACTGCTATCGAAGAGACTGGAATCCCTGAACCGGAAGCCCCTGATTCGGTTGTCGGTTCACTCGGACAGTCTGCTGTTAAATCAGGCCTTCAAGCTGGCAACACTCTCTACGGCCTTGCTGGTGTGGCAGCGGACCTTGTAGGAGCGGATGAGACTGCTGAAGACTTGTTTGAAAAATACGTCCAAAGGGCAGCGGCTACTGAGTACTATAACCCTGATGCTGTAGGCACTCTTCAAAATGTTCAGCTGGATAACTTTGCTCAGTACGCAGCAGAAGCTGTCGGACAACTGCTCCCTGACCTTGCTACTGGTGGTGTAGCCGCATTTGCTGGTAAGAAAGCGGGCGAACTTATTGCTAAGAAAGCTGTGGCCGACTTCGTGGAAGATCGGGTGCAAGAAGGGGTGCCCCGTGAAATAGCGGAAAACCTGGCTACTCAGGCAATAACCAAGAAGGTAGTTAACCGCTCTATCACTGGTTCAGTTACTGCTCAAAGTATCGCACAGGAAACTGGAGCTATCGCCGGCGATACGTTCATGCAGACCGGGGAAACGGCCCCCCTCAGCAGCATTGCTGCAGGTGTTCTGAGCGGTTCGCTTGATGCTATTCTCCCGGTTCGATTCCTTAACAACATGGGCATTAACGGGGACGTAGTTCGCCAAGCCTTTGGTCGTCAGGTCGGTAAAGCTATTACTGAAGGGGCCAAGGGCTTTGCTATTGAAGGAGCTACTGAAGCTCTTCAAACTTTTATTGCAGAGCTTCCTACGTCTTACATCACAGGTGAATCTCCGTTCACTGAAGAAATGCTGAGTCGAATGGCTGACGCTTTTGTTAAGGGCGGCATTGGCGGCAGTACGGTACAAGCTGCTTCAGCTGCTGTAACTGGGGACTATCGTGGTCCGCTGCCTATTGTCACGCCTGAAGGGGAGGCGACTATTGTTGCCCCTGAAGGTCGTCGTAACAGCAAGAAGTACAAGCAAGCTCTTACTACTGCTACGGCACGAGGCCAGGAAATCACTGACGAGATTGTCAGTGGGTGGGAGAACAAGCCTAACGTTCGAGTTGTAGACAACTTCCAGAACGAGCGGTTCGACAATGACGCCCTTGGTGTTTATGAAGGTGATGGTAATATTGCCCTCAACATGGAGGCCATTGTAGCAGAGGCTAAGGCCCGTAACGTTTCTCCGGACACTGTGGTTGAGTCCGTTCTGTTCCACGAAGCTCTTGGCCACTATGGTCTGGAGTCGCTTTATCGTGACAACTTGGATGCCAAGCTTACTCAGTTCTACGCTGAAGGCTCGGAAGACTTTGTCCGTATGGTGGATACGTGGATTGAGCAAAACCCTGGGGCATACACCGATCCTGCTACTGGCGAAGTAAACATTGCTCGTGCGGCGGAAGAAGTGCTGGCAGAAATGTCGGAAGCCGGCAACATTCCTCGGAGCATGATCGACGAACTGCTTAACATGATCAAGGACTTCATGCGTAACATGGGCCTTGACAACACTAAGCTGTTCCGTGATGCCCTCAAGTACAGCGAGCGAGAGCTTCGTACTATCGTTGCTATGGGCCAAGCCAAGGTTCGTGACGGTGAACAGGTTGACCTGGACACTGGTACTCCGTCCGACAAGTACATGTACATCGGTACTGTCGGAGCAAGTAACATTGACAACAGGACAGCACTACGGTTGGACGATGTACTTGAGAGAGAGCAACTAGGGATTTACTCTGAAGAAGACCTAGCTCCTTCGGGCCGGTCTCGTCAAGACTACGGTTGGTTCAAAGCCCCGGACGGTGCGTGGCGTTACGAGATTAACGATTCGGACGCTATCATCGATTTGGAGATGACTAAGTTCGAGAACAGCATGTTTGGCAATAGCCGGATGCTGCCGCTGGACCAGGTTCTGGATCACCCTCAGTTGTTTGAGGCTTATCCGGAGCTCAGGATTTATTCTGTCACTCGTGATCCAGAGTTGTTTGACCCTAAGGAACTCTCTCAGGGTTGGTTTGATCCTAACACTCGAATCATTAATATCACTCCGTACTCTCGTAATCCTGAGAGTACGCTCATTCACGAGGTACAGCACGCAGTTCAGGACATTGAAGGCTTTGCGCCAGGAGGTAACCCTGAGCAGGCTATTCAAGATATGCCTGAAGACTTGCTGCTGACTGGAGCAGATCGTCTTGTTCAGCACCTTCGCCAAGAATCTCGTAGGGCCGACAGAAAGATTCAAGGCATCAAAGAAATGGGCCGTATGCCTGAGTTCCAGAAATGGGCCAGGACCAGATCAGACGATGACTTTGCTTCTTTGGCTACTAAGCTCGGTATGCCTCAAGATTGGAACAACTGGGAGTACAAGGATCAAGTAGAATTCAGTAGGGCTGTCCCTTTTCTCTATACTGATGGCACCCTAACTCCAGATGGAATCGAAGCAGAGTCTCGTGCTAGTGCTCTAGAAGACAGGTATGAAGCTCTGGCCGAGGCTCTTCGGGACGGAGACATTGGCCGTATCCGAGAAGAAGCGGCTAAAGATGAGCAAGCTGCTTTTTCTGCATATGAGCACATCTTCGGAGAAGTCGAGGCCCGAGACACTCAAGAAAGGTTTGAGTTCGGGTACGACCAAGATGCTCGCAGAGATATGGAGCCGTATACGTCGTCCATTGAGAACGAGGACATCAATCCGGAAGAGTATGTCTTTCCGAGACAGGGGGGTGTGTCTTCTTCTGTTAAGTACGCTAAGCCTAAAAAGTTTGAAGACAACCGCAGGTTCGCTCCTCCCTCTCGCTTTGAAAGTCTAGAGGAGGCGATCAATAACTGGGAGGCGGCAGAAGATTTTTACCACAAAGTGCAAAGAGACCTTGACGACAAGCCTGAATGGTCTTCTGCAGACTGGGCCAGGTCTGACGCTGCGTGGGATGCTATGCAGAGAGCGGCTGTAGAGTATTATCGCTCAATCCCAGGCCCCCTAAACTTTGTGCAAGATGAAGAATACCGAAGGTCTTTATTCGGCATTGGTAATGTTACGCCGGAAGAGCAAGCTGAAATTAATCAGTTGATTAATTTTGGCGCTTTTAACGATAACGAAAGCCTGAATTCGGGAGGTATAGAGATTGATCCTACTACAGAAGAAGGGCAGGCTCAATTTGAAGAGCTCCTAAAGCCTTCACGAAATCCTTCCGATGTTTCTATTCTGCGGCCTACTGTTAAGTTCGGCCTAAACCCTCCTGAGGCTAACGACAAGTACGCTCGCCCTATGCGACAGAACAAGAACGTCGAGCCTTTGACGATTGATGAGTTGACGGCTGAAGATTTGTTCAACAGTCTGAACGCTTATGACATTGTAAAAAGAGTCGCAGATAACTACGTACCGACTTCTATGTCCTTGGATGATCTGCAAAGTGAGGCGTTGCTTCGTGATGTCCCGGTCTCTGCGGTACAGAAGCTGTCGGTCAATCCTGGTGACTTCACTGTCAAACTGTTCCAGTACGACATGGTTGCCCGGAAGCTGAACGATAAGGTTGCTACTCTGGCTGAGAAGATTAATAGTGGCAGGTACACTGCTAAGGATAAGTCGGACTTCCTCAAGGCAAGCTTTGCTTTCGAAGACGTTACGTCTAAAATCTTCGGCCTTCAGTCTGAGTACGGTCGTGCTCTTCGTGCTTTGCAGGAAATGGAGTTCACTAATAAAAGGGTTCGTACTCTCCGTGATGCCCTTAAGGGCTTGACCGGGGAAGCGGCCTCTCTTCAAGGTTTGGATGATCCTGCTACGTTCGAGAAGTTTGCTCGGTCGATGGCAAAGCGTATCCAGATTAAGTCAGCTCCTGCAGAGTCTAGCCTCGGAGATAAGTTTGCGTCGGCTATAAACACTCCTCGGGCTATCATGTCTTCGTATGACCTTAGTGCTCCTTTGCGTCAGGGCGTGTTTTTCATTGGACGTAAAGAGTACTACACTGCGTGGAAGTCTATGTTCTCTGGTGTCCGGTCAGAACAAAACTATACGGACATGATGAAAGACGTTATGAGGACAGAGTACTATCCTCTTATGTCAGTAGGGAAGCTGTTCATTTCGTCCTTGGACGGTGATCTAGCGTCCCGAGAAGAGGCGTTCCAAAGTAGCTTTGCTAGGAATGTACCCGGTGTTCGCCGTTCGGAAGTGGCGTACGCTGCTTTTCTTAACAAGCTCCGGACAGACTTGTTTGCTAACTACATCAAGACGTTCGAAGACGCCGGCTACGAGTTCACGACCAAGGTTGATCCGCAGACAGGGGAACGAATCCCTAAACCTGTAGACGAACTGTCGGAGAAAGAAATTGCTATCCTGAAAGGGCTTGGCAGTTTTATCAACGCAGGAACTGGTCGAGGCAATCTTACTATTGGTGATAAAAATACCAAGATGTCTCGAATGATTCAAGCGGCAGGGCCTTTGCTTAACGCTTTGCTGTTTTCTCCAGGTCTTATCGCTTCCCGTATTCGTCTTTTGAATCCTGTTTGGTATACAACTCTTCCTGCCCCTGTACGGAAGGAAGCTATCAAAGAGGCGGGTAAGTTCTTTCCTGGTCTTGCTATGACCCTCGGACTAATCAACCTTGTGTCTCAAGCAATGGGAGAAGACGAAGAAGAAAAGGAACTCTTGGATGTTGTTACCGGGGCTTTTAACCCTAACAATCCAGGAGCAGTGGAGTGGGACCCCCGATCTAGCAACTTCTTGAAAGTGAATATTGACGGAACTCGTTACGACATTACTGGCGGTATGGCCCAGTACATGACTCTCTTTACTAAGGGATTCGTGCACAGCAGCAATCTTCTGGCTGGAACAGAGTGGGCGTCTAAGAAAACTTCTACGGGTGGTCTTGTTCGGTACGAAGACGACTTCCGTGGTCGTACATTCTTTGACGACATTGTCCGGTTTGGTAGGTACAAGCTGTCTCCTATGGCTAGTTTGTTTGCAGATTTTGCAGATGGTAAGAACGCCGTAGGAGAGCCGTTTACGGTGGCTGGAGCAGTAGGTGATCGTATGATGCCTCTGTACGTACAAGACTTGCTGGAAATCTCCGAAGAAGAAGGAGGCCTAAGTGTAGGCGCTCTTCTGGGGGCTATGCCGGGGTTCTTTGGCGTGGGCGTTAGCCGGTACACTCCTCAGTCTCTGGATACAGAGCAAGAGTTGTCTGCTCCTGACGGATGGGATGATAAAGAACTTCCCGACGCAGAAAACTCTTTTGTTATTGTTCGTGACGGAAAGGTGATCCTTAAGGATAATGCTGCTAGGATGTACAAGAAGACTGTTAACGCTTTCTTCCAGGAAATTATCCAAGAGCAAGTCGCCCATCCTCTTTGGCCTGAACTGACTCCTAAAGAGCAGGCTGAAATCATCGAACAAGCAAAGCGTATTGCCCGTAGTGAAACTAAAAGGTACATCAGTCCTCTTATAGGGATTGTTGATGCACCTGAAGAGGAGTTCGAAGAACAGTGACACCGCAAGAGCAGAGGCTCAGGTTGCTGGTCGAACAGTTTACTAGAGAAGTTATGGAGGTCCTTAGTGGCCTCCAGACTTCTTCTCCTGAGATTGTTGTGACTGCGCCTAGGCCGATTAAACAAGAAGAAAATGAACTAAACCTTAAGGCGTTCTTTGACCATATCCGCAAACCCCTCTTTACTCGTTTGACGGCTAGTCAGGTCAGTGGTCATGAGGACATTCTCAAGGAGTTGAAGCGACGTAACGTACCACTAAGCCACGCAGCTTACGTGCTTGCCACTGCTTATCACGAAACAGCAAAGCGTATGCAGCCGGTTCGCGAAGGCCTGAATGCAAGCGATGCTTGGCGTAAGCGTAACCTTAGATACTATCCTTGGTATGGTCGTGGTCATGTACAGCTTACGTGGAGAGATAACTACGTACGAGCGGACAGGGAACTAGGCCTTGGTGGCGCTTTGGTGGCTAACGCTGACCTTGCACTAGAGCCAGAAGTGTCCGTGCAAGTCCTGGTTGTTGGCTCTGTTGAAGGATGGTTCTCTAAGGATCGTCAAGGAAACCCTCACACTCTAGCACGGCACATCAAGACGGGCACCCGCGCTGAGTACAGGCAGGCTCGTCGGATCATCAACATCATGGACAAAGCAGACCTGATTGCTGGTCATGCCCTTGTCTATAAAGAAGCACTACAAAAAGCAGGATACTGATAATGGGTCTCGGCGGAATTTTTAAAGAGCTTATCAGTCCTATCACCGGTATCGTAGAAGAACTGGTAGTGGACAAGGACAAGCGTAATGAAATCAAGCTTAAGATTGAGGAGCTGGCAGATAAAGCAGATGAACGCTATCACGAAGAACTTATCGCTCAGACTGAAATCAACAAGGTCGAAGCTCAACATGCTTCTGTCTTTGTTGCCGGATGGCGACCGTTTATTGGGTGGACCTCGGGTGTAGGCATTGCCTATACGTTTGTTGCAGCACCCTTCATTGAGTTCGTAGCAAGGGCGGCGGGGTACACGCAAGAAATGCCATTGCCTGATTCGTCTCAGCTTATGGCTCTCGTCACGGCTATGTTGGGCGTGGGTGCTATGCGCTCTTATGATAAGATGAAAGGAACTGCTCCGTTGCCTAAGGACACGGGGGCTAAGAAGTGACCTTTCATTATTCGGATTTGACATCAGCAGAAAAGCACGTTCTTGACGTTCTATCTGTAGCAACTGTGGTGGGTTCCTTGGCTGACTTTCTTCCCCATGTAGCGGCTGTCTTTACTATTGTGTGGACAGGTATCAGAATCTGGGAGACGCCTACCGTTCAAGGATGGTTCGGCAAATCTCCTCCTGAAAATTAATACTAAAAAGGGGCCAGGAAATTAATCCTGAGCCCCTTTCTTTGTGCCCGCTTACAGGGTAATAGTAAAGATGATCGTCGTGACCAGCACTGCTGCGAGTGCTACGTGCCATCGGTCAATGGTGAACGTTGCTACGTCCTCCGTTGCCTCAGTCTTGATGTCTTCAACAATTGCTTCAACCTTCTTCTTAACCATCATGGTTCTCCTTGCTGATAATGTCTACAACCTCGCACTGGCCTCCGCTACAAGCAAAGGTCTGGCTTCCAGAGGTGTTGTCTTCTTGTTCGTAGAATCGAAGATCATCCCAGTTAATAGTCACTGGAGGATGCTTCTCGATCCACTGTTCGTACTCTTCCTTGGTTACTTCCGTGTACGGAGCTTGCTTGTAAGTCCCGCCATCATGAGGTAGAAATGCAACTCCACTGAGAGTATCGAAGTTTTTATAAACCCACGCAGCGACTTCAAGCCATTCATCTTCCTTGACATTGATTGTAGCGCTGGGCTTGTGTTCACACCAGTTGTCTTGGAGCGTTTTCCAAAGTTCGAGCGCTTCAATAGCAGATTGTTTGTCACGAGTAAGACTCCCTTCTGGTGACTTGATCGGGAAGTAGAACACCGTAGTCGTGTCTGGCTTCATTACACACGGTTCCCAATAAACTCCTTGATCCTTGAGAAACTGCGTGATAGGGTCCTTGTTGTCCGCTCGAACAGTTCGCAAATAGTAATCACTGTGACGAGCGTGAAGACCACTAGCACTATTAACAAGTTGACTGACAGTACCGCTAGGCTTAACACAGGTAATAGCAGCAGAGACGTTGATTCCCAGTCGATCAGCCCACTCCTTATTCGTTTCCACAGCGACATTTCGGAGTTGTTCGAGGACTCCGGCGTTACCCAGAAGCTCAATATTGTCGCAAATTCCGGTAAACGAAACACCGAGAAGACGCTCTTCTTCACACTGGTCACGCCACTTCTTCCTTAGGTACTTGAAGTCTGTGAAGGTGGACTGGATGGTACCAAGGATAGTTGCAATTCGTACTTTCCGTTTGAGACTTTCCAGGTCATCGGTTGCTCGAACGACGACCTCTGTGAGATTCAGTTATGTTAAACGACGGTCGTTAATCGTCGCCAAAGATTTCCAACACAGCTTTAGCAAACTTAACAAGCTCTTCCTTAGAGGCGCTTGCTTTCATCTGATTTGCCAGATGGCTGATAACCTGTATATTGGATTTGATGTAACCTTTATTGTTGTCTGCTCTGTCAAGAGCAGGCGAACAAGGCTTACCGCCAGCAGAGCCTTTGTGGACTTCCAGCGGAATATCCAGATAAGGACAACGTTCTGGTACGACTATGTCAGACACTTCAATGTCGAACTCTAGTCCCGACTTCTTGCAACGAGATTTTGCTCTCGCCCACAAACCGTACTCGGGCGTCTTCCACGCTTTAACTCTTTTGGAGTTACAGGTGTTACACAGAGTAACAGTCTTAGAAGTCTTTGGAAAGATTGTGCCGCAATTAGTGCACTCTCTTTCTGTGTCAGTGACGTAGTAACCTTCTCTGTTTATCATCAATCTTTCCTTATGTTTCCATAAGGCTCGGACTATATCATCACCCTTATTACTAAGGGGCTAGGCGCTTCCGCTCACTTGAGCGTACTCCCTCTCGGGATAGTCTCTGAACCTTCTACTAATATTATACCAGCTTTTGTAACATATGTCAAGTACAAAATTAGAGCTTGGCTGCTGATTACCATAGGCATACGCCCTTAGGCTTCCCAGCAATTCACCTAGTTTTACTTCTGCTATCTTTACTTAACAGAACTGGAAAGGTCGGAGGATGATTTCGGAGCAAGGGTTTGTTCCAAAATCGTAAGAAGGATCGCGGCGTCCAGACCTAGCTGCAATCGCCTGGCAGGCGTATCGGCTGAAGAAGCCGGGTTCTCCTGATTTACTGTCATAAAGTTCTTGCCACTTCTCCATAAAGAAGCCCATGTCAGGGCGTCGGTTCTCATACACTGCGCTGTTGTTAGCCAGTGCTCGTTGCGGATTATCGTTCCACCAAGCACCGAACTTACTCTTGCTCATCCGACCGTCGGTGCAGTCGAACAAGCTGATCATTGCAGAGCGGCGTACTCCGCCGACCACGACGATGTCGGCCACTTTGCAAAGGAGATCGTGACACTCGACGGAAGTGAGGCGTCTTCCTGCTGCGTTCCTAAAAAGTCTAATCGAAAATTCGAAAAGCTCGACAAGCGGCTCAGGCCCGGATGCACGTCCGCCAAAAGTCTTAAGTCTTGCTCCCGCAGGACGCACTCCACTGACATCCCACTTTGGAACTTGACCTGCAATGAGTAGAGACACGAGTTCTCGGAAGGCTTTTGCCCATCCTTCCTTAGAGTCTGCAACTGTAATGACTGTATCTGTGTCTTCGAACTGTTCAGAGATTCGAGGAAGTTGCTCGATGTATTTACTTTCGACACTAAAGCCTACTCCTGTACCACAAAGAAGGATGTACATGGCTTCATCGAAGCTACGAGGACTATCGACCGGAAGATATGCGCAATTGTAAGCAGGTACATGACAGCGATCAAGGGCAGGGCCTGCGGTCATGAGGGCTCGCATTGAAGGAAGCGTTTCAAGTTGGTGAATGCTTGAATAAACTTCTTGCCAGACTGGGTCGTTATCGGCAATACTGTTGTACGTGTGCGCCTGATAGTAGGTAACAAGGCGCTCTACTGTTTCATCCCACGTCTCTCGTCGCTGCTCTGCGTCTACCCAGCGAGCATAACGGCTACGATGTATAAACTCCTCATAGCTAGAAGGGAAAGGGTTGGCTAGTTTCGGATAAATGCTGTGGCTGCTCGCCATTGTGTTCCTTTCTTAATATGGTATATACAAGCCCGAGAGACTTGATACTTTTCTGCCAAACTTCTGACGGATTCGGTGCTTAAATAAATCTCTCTGGCCTGCTCGTCTGTTAGCTTAGCCTGATAGTTTCGTTGGCCGCTTTGCCTGTTGAATATTGTGCCTCCGCTGTCATGGAGACATTCTTTTTCTAATGCAAAAGCTTCTTTTTCGGGCAAGGCTTGGCTAACTATTTGCACCCAATCGGAAGGCACATAGCCCTCCTCCATCAAGGTCTCCATCCACTCTTGGTGCTGACGATGAGTCCCTCTGCACCTAGTGACGTCCCAAGCCCTGCCTCCTGTGCCTTTTCCTATGTACACCAATTCGCCAGTAACAGGGTGGACGTGTTGATATACATAGTACTTATTCAACGGTGTTTCCCTACTGCTGCGGAGAGCGCGGATACAAACTGCGCCCAAAAGTTTACGTCTGCTAGAAGCGCCTTAACTAGTGCTTTCTCGTGCTCATCATCAAGTTCGACAGTGATGTCTCGGTCATCGCCATAGGCGATAACAAGACTCAGTCCATCAAAGAAGAGGGCAGCCTCGTTAAGCTCGTAGTCGTCTTCGATCTCTATTTTATCGTCACTCATGGTTAATTAAACCTTTCCGGATTATCTTTTTTAAATGCTTCAGGGATAGACAGAGATTGCAAAGGCCATTGCAACAGTGCAGGGTCTGCTTCTAGTACCAAGTCTTCGCACTTGATCAGTACCTTAGTAGCGATCACCAACTCAGCATCATCCCTTAGAAGGGCAGTACCGACCTCAATTCTATCGTCCGCCAAGATGGAACCTAACGTGATCAACACTTCCTTGGGGTCCATTTTCGAAACTTTCTTCTGCAGCTTTTCGAGGTTCATCTGTGAGTCGCCCTCCTTTCTGTTCTAGTTCTATGAGGATTTCAATATTGTGAATAGCCTTACGCAAGTCTTCGATACCGCCCTTGTCGCTGTAACGGGTGATGTATTTAATTGCGTTGGCTTGGCAGTAGTTGAGGTTGTTAAGCATGGCATACTCAACAGGCTGAATGGCGTACTTTTTATAGTGGCTACCGCCAACTTGCTTATCCAAGGGGTCGTACAGGATAGGGCCTGAGTCAAACTTCTTGTGATAATCTGCCCACTGTTTTGCTAGCTTATCACTGATAAACATGCTTACCGTCCATAGTCCATAAACTCCACTACTTCATCTAGGTTGTCTTCAATCCTGTCTCGGAGAAATTCGACAAGATCAGGGAAGAGTTCGTCGTCCTCCTCCATGATCAAGTCAACCAGCTCCGTGGGCGTAAAGTAATCAACGATACGCTCTTTAAGGTGCTCGTCCATCGTGTTCCTTAACTGCCTTCCGCAAAAGCCTTAAGAAGCTGAAGAGCCTTTTCGTTGTCTCCGAGTACAAGCTCGTCAATCAAACGGACGTAGGACTCCTTAAGATCTTCCTGCTCCTTGGCCTGAGCCTTCTTATCTGGTGCAGGAGCCTTATTGAAAGAAACCCAATTGTACCACGTCTGCTTGCCATACCCTTCCGGCTCCTTTAGGGTAAAGTCTCCTGACTTAATCGCCTCAAGGCAAGCATCCAGCCCCAAAACTTCTGGCCTATACTTATCGTCAATCTCTATCCGCCGAGAGTTATACAAGTCTTTTGCACGCTCTTTAGCGTACTTCATCTGAGTAGCGTTCATGTAATTTTCTTTCTTGTCGTTTCAAACCAAGTCCCGCAATTGCTGCACTGGTTGCGTTGAATACGGAAGTACCGAGTGAATCGGAACCCTCTCTTGTGGGTGTTCTTGCTCTCACAGTTAGGGCAAGCATCACCTGTTCGAAGCTTAGGATGGTTCTGAATAAAGGGCAGTAGCTTTCGGTACATCTTGACCGTCAGCTTGACGTCCTGAATACAGTACTTCGTCATCTTCTTCTGTGCCTTAGGACAGCCGTTCAGGACGTCCTTCCACAAGTTGAACCCCTCATGCTTAACTTTACCACCGAGGCCAAGCAACGGCGCGATGTAAGCCATTCGGTTCATGTTGAGACCGAACTTCTTAACAGTCTTAAGGAGGTCAATACTTGCAGGCTTAGGCGGAGGAGTAAGGCCGGCCAACATAATCTCACCGAGAATCTTAGGCAGGTCGTACCGATCTCCATTATATGTCACTACAGCGTCAGCTCCGGTCAACAGACGGAGAGCTTGCTCTGCCATCCCTTTCCTGCCGTGCTCCCATTCGCTATAAAACTCAAACTCCCTGGAGCCGACCCAGTGAGCACAGAAACAAAGCATCCCTCCATGATCTATCAACTGGTCTGGCGAGATATTTTCATCCCACATCCTCCACACGTAAGCGAGAGCCGGGCTCCATTCAATATCTATAACTAGAATTTTTCTATCGTCAGTCATACCACTCCTCTGGGATGGTGTCTCCCTCACTCCAAGGGAAGCCGTGTTTTTCACACCACTCCCAATACATGAGGCTGTTAGGGGACTTAGTTACTCGGTTGTTTGCTCTTTGGAAAAGGAAGCGGATATCAAGGCCAGGATTTTGGCGTTTGACTCGGAGCATCTTACCTCTTGCTCTAGAGTCAAAATAGCCCTTGCACTCAACAAGCACTCCATTTCCAAGGTCGAAGTCTGGGATGTACCGGGAAGGCGTATTGTAACTGATAACGGGTGTTTGCGGCTCGTAAACCAACTTTCGCTTACCTGCATTTTCGTACACTCGCTTCTCGAATTTACTGCGAAACTTCATCGTGTTACCTCCGGAACGTCAGGGGTCCGTACTACCTCAGTTAAATATCTCGGCCCCGACGAATACAGGAACAACCGGGCGTCAGGGTGGCACCGGAATTTGTGCTTGCAGTACGAGCAAGGAGTAGGCAGTTTCATGTTGCCGCTCTTACCGTCAGGTACAGGCTCGTAGCAAAGAGGGGGCGGAGTGTCTGATTCAACTACTTTCTTGAGGTGCTCGATCCTGGGCTCCGGTTCGTAGTGCTTGATTACTGTAGATTTGAGAGGGGCGATACAATGATCTCCGCTGCTCTTGTCCACCGCCCACCAAGCAGCATCCTTTCCTGGGGTAAGCACTGAGGCGTACCCTGCAAGCTGTGCTACATAACCGAACGGGTCGTCTTGTTCGACCGTGCCTTCTTCAAATTTCTTGTAACCGTAGCTAGACGCTGACTTGAGGTCCACAACTGTTCCGTCAATGATCGCGTCAATGTGCCCAAGGACACCGTTGACTTCAA
>OGVO01000122.1_pt1 | contig 14463 bp, 23 predicted proteins | sample 1575771 | NCBI WGS metagenome assembly OGVO01 (sample SAMN07581527, study PRJEB24739) | freshwater metagenome | place: Singapore | collected 2015-01 | reverse complement strand
GTTTCCCAGTCACGATATGGAGCACATAAATAAATAGTGACGGTCGCGGTATCCCCATACCCACCGTCTCTAGTCAACCCACTTGAAAGGCACATATGACCAGCAAACGTATTTATGGTGTTTCCGCAACACCTGGTTCCGACGGTAGATACCATTACGTCTATCGTATCACAAACCTAGTAGAAAATAAACACTACTACGGCAAAAGAACTTCCAAGAAAAATCCATATGATGATCTTGGGTCAAGATATTTTAGTTCAAGTAGAGATAAAAATTTTATTCTTTGTCAGAAAAATTTTCCTGAGATTTTTATTTATAAGATTATATCAATGCACGAAGATTCTACTTCTGCTATAAAAAAAGAATCAGAATTTCACATTAAGTTTGATGTAGCAGTTAATAGAAAATTCTATAATAGATGTATATCTATAGGTAAAACAGGTTTTGATCCTTCTAAAAAATGTTTGTATTTTACTGACACCGGTGAAAAAGTTTATATTTCTAAGAATGACCCGAGAGTTTTAACCGGGGAATTAAAACATTTTAGGAAAGGCTTTGTTGTTATAATAGATGAAAATTCCGGAAATAAAAGTATCACCTTAGATGAATATAAAAATGGTGATTATAAACATGTTGCAACACGTATAAAACACACTGACGAATTCAAAAAGATTAATTCCATAAGATATAAAAACACAAATGTAGTAATTGATTTATCTGGGAAAATTTTTAGATGCCCAGACACAGATGAACGTTATATTTCAGGAGAATATAGAAAAAATTTCAGAAAGAGTTTTTCTTTGCGAATCGGATATCGGTGAAAGATTATGGGTTAAATCTATAAACGAAGCTAAAAACTTTAAAATAATAAGATCAATAGGTAAAAGAGGTAAAACGATTTATCACACACCTTGGGGAGAGTTTGATTCACTTAGTGATTTATACGAATTACCCGAAAATATAGATAAACAGAATATAAAATTGTGGACTAGATTTTCTGATCAAACCATCACAGAAAAACATAAAATAGTTAATATAATTGGTATTGAATGTATAGGAAAAACAATGAAAGAAATTGGATTCTATAGACTATGATGTAAATCGGATAACGTGGTTGTAGCATAGTTTCCTTTCAAAAATTCATCTATGAATATGATTGCTTGTCCTGGCTCTGTATATAGGTGAGAAACTCCGCCGTGCTGAACAAACTCGGCACAATTTTCAGCGTGATCATCGACCAATAGCGAATTGACTTTGGCGTGATACCGTTTAAATTTCTTACCCGGAACAAAAATCGGATTCAGGTCAATTCGGTGTGATTTTAGCCAGTATATCTTCTGATCTTGAATCAGATCGTGATATTCATACCCGCCAGTGGAACTAAGGATATTGATTGAAATATCGGGAAATTTCTTTAGCTCATTAAGGTACGCAATTAGTTGACTTGCACCAGGGTATAGGTCAAGTGTGAGAAAATTCCTACCCTCACAAAACCGTTTCCATTTTTCAGAGTTGAAACTTTCACGGGGGTGTTCATTAAAAACATCTACCCACTTGGAATCAAAGTCCGACAGCACCCCATCCATATCAATGAAAAGATGCTTCATCAATATACTTCCTTGACATAGTAGTATTGATCCTTAGGATATTTCTCTTGAAATTTCGGATCCTTGATGAATTCATTGTACTCTGATGCGTTCATGAAAACCCGCCGAAGCACCGTCTTGTGTGTTTTTAAATCCGCTACGACCAAGTGAACCGATTTAGCTTTACCACTCATGGAAAACTCCTTGTTGCGATGATTCTATTATAACACAAGACACGATTTAAAAACCGAAAATCTCATCCATAGGATTTTTTTCTCGGTTCCCATATTTTTCAATCGTCTTATGCAGAGCATCAGTATATGCTATACCAAAACTATCCTCACCCATTTTTCTCAAACAGGAGTCGGCTAGTGCCCGTCTCTCATCAAGTGTCATTCTAGAATATGATTGTACAATCTCATAGAATTCCATACGGTTCTTGAAGTAGCGGATGTACTGTCTCAATTGGGGTTCAACAAAGTTATTTGCCGGGTGAACTTCCTTGTCCCCATAGATCATAAGTGGAATTCCACATTGTAGGGCTTCAATTGATGTTATAGTAAATGTATCAGACTGAGCCTTACCGACAAAGAATGCCGCAGAATCTCGGATCCTCTCCATAATTTCCGAGTGGGGGATATCATAGTTGATTAGGAGGTTGTCTTTACCCTGGTATTTCAGTAGATTCTGATTAAGATATTCTAATTCAGTATCTCCACCAACATGTTTTGTTGTTGTAAAAATCTCAGCAACTAGATCAGTATCTACAGACATACCGTGGACAATGAATGTGCCCTTTTCTTCATTACAGGCGGAGATATGACGAACTGTCTTTGGAATTGCGGGAAGAACATCTCTCTGCATAGCAAAGGATGAAGGAACAACGACATCAACACCGATATTCGGCTGATTAGTCCATGTTGTTCTTTTTCTGGAATAATAATCTATGAACTTGGACTTATGGAACTCGCTAACACACCCCAGAGAATGCCCATATGATAAAAACTTCTCTAATTTATCCGCAGTGAAAACATCAGCCGGCTGCCCCGGGAGGGCATGATTCTGATAGAGAATTGGAACACCGAACGAATTCAAGTATGTATAGAGGTTATTATTAAAACCATAGTTGGACAAAATCACATCTGGCTTAAATTCCTTTATGGTCTTACCAAGGAGTTTAAACAGATTCTGCTTATCTTCCTTTAATCTCTGAACTGTGTTTTCTTTCTCCCTGGAGAATACCACAAAGTCCGGATTCTGGATATTTGAATACCCTAGGAAGACCTTAACTTCATTTGTCTTACTTAGTACCCGATACTGTTTAAGCATACACTCATCAATACCGGATACCCTTGTATTTTCGGCAAAATATACCTTAAAATGGAATGGCAATAGCAAAATTCTCATTCTTGTGTCATGCCCATCATTTTAAGATTTCGATCTGTCATTTTCACAGTGTTCTTTCCTGTCATGACATTAACCCATTGAACATATTGTCCACGATTGTTAAGCCCAAAATCGGTGGACTTAACAACACCAATCTTAGGTCCAGACCGGGTATTCCAGCGAACCCGATCACCAATTTGCAAGTTCATAATACCTTCTCCTTCTCGCGTAGAATAATTTCAAGCAGTTCACGTTGCTTATCAACAGATAGTCCAGGGTGAATTTCCCGTATGATACTGACTAATGTGGCCGCAACATCACTGTGTCGATAGTTCTTCCGATACGTGAGCTGAGCTCGCTTATCAATTGTTTGTCCATTTAGATTCCACCGAGGATTAACATTAGACCAATGAAAGGCATGACAAAAATACTGACCACAATGATAGGAATATACACCGGAGCAAAAATGATCCAGTAGCTTAACCTATAGATACCAAAGATACGCAGTGTCATGAGCGGCAGAACCGCGACCAAACATAGGACCCAGAGTGCAAAACCTGCCAAATAAATCATGATATTTCCTTGTCCATGGTTCTATTATAACACAGGACTGGAATTAAAACTTACCCAGGACATGTTTTTTTGTCACCCTGACTGAGACCCAGGAATTATAGCAGTCCTCTCTGAGCAGGCAACGGCGAGTAAAAATCTCCTCGGTCTCTCTATAACTACACTCACTCAGACTATAACACAAGTGCAATATCCTCCGCTCAAACTGATCATGGCCCAGTGTCTTGACATCATTCTGTAGATCGGTATTTGATCCATAATATGAGCGCCAGTCTGATTCTACATCGGCGCGTTTCCTCTTGCCCTTAACTTGCTTGTACCGCTTGAATGATGCTTTCTTTTTTCCGACATAGAATTTACCATCAGACTTACGGGTTATCATATAGACAAACCCAATAACCTTAGGTGGTATTTCTATCAATTCAGAATTATCATGAGTTAGCCATGGGGTCGGCTCACTCATCGTCATCCTCTTCTAGGTCCAGCGGGGCCCCGCAACATGGACACAATTCAACACGCATGCCATCACAGTCATCTGGTAATCGAATTGTGCCATGCGCATCGCATACCTCGCATTGGAATGAAACTCTTTGCATAATAGCTCTCCATTAGATTAAAGAGCTATTTAACTGGATTAACTACAGGCTACACATTCCGTTCGGTTAATACTGTCGTCCTTAGAACCCTGAGCTAATGCCATCGAATAGACATAATAGAGTCCAAGGATATTAGGGTCCTCGAATGCTTCCTGATGGACCTCTGATATCCACCGAGGATCCTCATCTGCGGCAAAGAATAGATTGAGTGATTGCCATTGATCAATATATCGACCCCTAGCCGATGCCAATCGAATAACTGACTTCTGGTTAATCTCAAAGGCCGTCTTGAAAACCTCTTTTTCCTCATCAGTCAGCCAATCCACATGCTGAACCGAACCCTTCTTGTCTGAGATTTCCGCAATATTTCTCTATTATAGACACCCTTGCTTTTCATTAATTTCAATAGACTAGGGTTAATCCGATCAACCTCACCAGCTGATGTCAATTGGGTAAATGTCATTGCTGGGTCTGGGTTAATGCCCTCTGAGATACCTCCCATCAGGAGCCCTGTTGATTTTGTGGGAGCGACGGCAATCCGATGTGTGTTTCTAAGACCAAGTCCTTTACACCATTCTGGTTCACCTAGTTCTACAGCCATATCTCTAGACGCACGTTCAGATTCTTCCCAGATATGAGCAGCAACCTCTTGGCTCAACATATGAGCAGTAAATCCCTCGAAGGGCAACATCTTCTGCTGGAATAAAGTATGCAACCCCATCTGACCCAGACCCAGTGCCCGACCTTTTTCTGTGAACCGAACAGCCTTTTCTAGCCCAGGGACATGTCTAGCCCGCTCAATGAATTCTGATGCTACACAATCGAGGAAAATTGTGGCCCAATATACAGCGTCGGTCTCACACCATTCATCCCACTTAGCTAAGACCATAGAGGATAGAACACAGGTGAAAGTATGATCTGGGTCACTATGGAGCATCACTTCATTACATAAATTTGAAGCCTTGACCTTCAGATCATTCCTGATATATGACTCAGGGCGTTTTGCATTCACCTTGTCAATGAACAAAAAATAACCTTTACCGGTAACCATCTTGAACTTCATAACCTTCTGGTACCGACGAAGTGCCTCTACATCCCCGGATTTCAGCCGATCAATAAACTCATCCTTAATGATAAAACCGATATTAGCATCATCGGGTTCGGCTGTGATGTGGTCAATCAGCTCATCAACATCCCCATGATCAATCTCAATATACCCAGCCCAGGCTCCACGACGAGCGGTGCCCTGGGCTACATCGCGCATATCCTGCACGAATCCCTTGAACACAGGAACGACACCAGATGCTGTACCACCAACGGAGATAGCCGAACCTCGGGGACGAATATCCCCAAGGTAAGAACTTGTGCCAAATCCATTCTTAGTCAGCATGGCGGTCTCATGCCGACTACTATAGAAACCATGAATTGAGTCTGGTGTATAATTTCCTGAACAACTTACCGGAAGTCCACGATTGGTACCCATATTCGCCAGCACTGGGGTCGATGGGCTAACCCAACCTTTCCAGAACAGGTCAAAGAATTTTTGCTCAGCAATATTCTCCCACTTTGTGCCCTTGAGGTGTTGAGCCGCGGTCTTGGCGATCCGCTCAAACTGACCACGGACCGATCTACCGTTTGTCTCATACTCATACTTTTGATAGAACAGCTGGGCAGCCGCGGTGGAGTACCATTCTGGCACTAGCCCCTGTTCTTGTTCAGCTTTTCTCCGCTGTGAAATTTTCTCATATAGATTACTCATGCCGCCGCCTTCCAGACAAAATTGGATTCATCCCAGTCACGCTGATACTCGTTCCCGATAGAACTAAAAAAATCATTAAAACTAAAATCACTCAATGATTTGTAAAACCATTCTGCGATTGGATTACTTGTGACTTCATACTCTTTTTCAAATCCGAGTTCCTTCAGGCATAGATTGACTCTGGATTGAACAAACTTAATCATCTGTGATTCGGTGATACCCTCGATCCTGCCGTGTTCAAAAATCATACGAATAATCTCAACCTCATGTTGGTATAAGTGTCTAGCACCCTCGCGGATCTTTTCCTCTACTTGTTTATAGTATAAATCAAACTCATCTTTATTCATTGTGGATTTTAACTTGTCCAATTTATACTTAAATGCCCATGCCCCAGCTAAACTGTGGATATTTTCGTCCCTCAAACTAAAATTTATTCCACGAACCAGATTCATTAACTTATTCTTGCCCTGGCTCTGGAAGTGTTTAAGGAATGAAAAATTGGCATATAAAGCCACACCCTCAACCAATGAAAACATACCAATTGATACTAGATCATCAGGATCGTCAACAATATCCCCGATATGGTCCATTCTACCCTTTAGTGTTGGGTTATTGACATAGGACAAATAAAAATCCGGAGTATCAATATGCAGCAGCTCATTGATCTTCCTATAGAACGGACCATGAACACAGTTCTCAATCATTGAAAAAGCTGATGCCATTCTCGCGGCTTCAATATCATCATTGAACATTTTCTTGAACCGACCACCCCAATACTCCTCACCGGCAAAATCTTCATATAATGTAAACAGCTTCAGGACTGTAATTACACCGTGTTTTTCTGCTGGTGTGAAATTAACCATCACATCCTGAATATCTTTCTCAACCTTAATCTCATCTGGGAACCACATAATATGTAATTGTGTATTAGTAAATTCCACAAATGGTTCTGAGCCTCTTTTTGTTATAGGTAACCGTTTTAACTCCATTATTCATCCTTTGTTTTTGTTGGCTTCTTGTTTTCTCTGACTACACTATATCTAACATCAATACCAATCTTTGACTTATTCTCAAAGTTAAGTTTATCTGCCACCGATGTTAATCTCTGAATGACATAATCTGGAGTATCACTGGGTAATTTAATCGGTACTGGTTTCCCTGTAATGTACTGTCTAAGGAATGAATCGTTCTCTATATTTTCCATTAAATCCATATGTTCTCCTAGTGAATTGAATCATTGAAATGTAGGCTTGATTTTGGGACTTCGTGTTCTGACCATTCAAAACATCCTATCTGCTCTCCATCTAAGTTGAACAGATCAGCATGGTTTAATACTGGTATAGGGAAAAAGCCATTGGATATTAATGACCCAAGGAGAATTGCTGCAGCTTTGTGTGTATCAAATGATAGACCATTAGTCAGTACAAATCCGCTATTCTCATCATCAACTTTTAGATACGTGATGATTGGTATGAATCTACTATCTTCATCTATCATTAAATCAACTTGAATGAAGTCAAATTGATCGCCAAGCCAAGGGAATTCACTTAAATTAATGATCATCTTTTTCTTCTATGAATAAGTTCTAATTTAGCCTCTAGACCACGTTTAGCATTTTTTAGTATAACATCGCGTAATTCCGCTGGATTATAACCCATTTTAACGGCATCATTGATGTCTTTGTATTTAACCCCATCTGGCATTAGGCTGATGGTATACCCCATTGATATAGCCCTATCAATCTGATTAGATACTTGTCTATTCCGAACAAAGTCGTTATCTGGGACAATGACAAGATTGGATTGAAATTGTTTTAGAATTGGGTCCGAATAATCTGCCCCACCAACCGCTATAGCATTATCTAGACATAGACTATCAATCTGACCTTCCAGGGCTATTATCTTCTCCTTTGGGTTGATTCTCCATAATCCATATATCCTAGACATATTCTCATCGATCTTGATGAACAGATACTTAGGTTCTTCTTTACCGAATGCTCGAGCCGTGAATGCATATACCCTATCATTGGCATCATAATAGGGAAATACTAATCTAGGATGATCATTGGTGGTATTCAGTTCTGGCTTCCATCTAGATGCATACTCATATATTTTACGACAAAAGTATATCCGATCAAAGTGTTCACGAGGTATAGCTCTTCGGGTGGCATATTTAACCGCCGGATGATCGGTGGCTAGAGATGAGAGTGAGTATAGTCCACGTAAAACATCATCTTCCCTGAGGGGTTCTTTGGTTATAACTGGGGCAGATGTGGATTTAGGAATAATGGGTACATCACTATCAACGCGGTCACGGTAGATTTCTAGTCTATATTCATCGTGTAGTGTTGGTGCTGTTTCCTTGAGGAATGTAGCAAAGGAAGAACTGGCACCACAGTGATGACATTTGAAGATGAGTGAGTTTTTCCAGACAAAGAAACAGCCACGAGTCTTAGCTGTGCGCCCGGGCTTGGGTGTCTCACAAGTGTGAGAAAATGCCCAGGAGTCGGATTTCCTAGCCTTGAAGTTAGGTAACCTACTGCCTAGGATTTTGGCATACTTAAGATCAATATACAGCTGAGTCATAATTTCATTATAATCTGTGTTCACCAAAAGATTAAAGGACCCGAAGGTCCTTCAAATATCAACACAAAGCTATTCTGAATCTCTTTGCATCCTCATCGTTATCGAACCTAAAGATTGAGCAGCCGAATGTGCATTCAAGTGACCAGACCCATTGGTGTTTGTCGGGGCATAATAGGGTAGGACATTCTTCCCATCCACCGGGTCCTATATTTACTCTACACCAGTCAATTAATCTAGCTTGACTGGAGTAGAACTCCCGACTAAGATGAACCTCAGTCATAATAAAAGGACCTGATTTCAAAACCACGACCCCTCATGTATTGAATAGTGTCCATGAACCTATCAATGTGCAGCTCACAGAGGAAGAAGGTTTTCTTGCCGATGGGGAATTTTTTGTCCAAGTCATCTTCGGCAAACACATCTTTCTCAACTATAGAAGGATGCTCACGCACAGTCTTGATGTATTCTTGAACGGGATCATCGGCAGTATGAATCTTGTGCAATATATCCTTCGTGAAATTCCAAGACGGAATAACTTCATCTTGGATTTCTATTTTCCCGGTCGAGATTACTTGAACCTCACGGCGAGCGATAAACTTCAGTCCCATACCCATGATTTTCTCCAGTGATTTCCTTGTTGCTATGGGTTTATTATAACACAGAACCCGAATAAATTTCCACCGGTCATAAAAATTCCAGCCACTTCTGTTGCCGAGCAGGCTGGGGTCATCTCCGAGTCTAGTGTCCGTCGGCTTAAGCCGCTAGACGAACCTCAAGGAACAAGTCGTCGTTTGCACTTGCTGTTTTGCTTCTTCGGTCGAGTCACCCCAACCCTACGGCTTTAGCGTTGCCGATTCTCCAGTAATATCATTAAATCAATCGAATAGACTTTCTCATCCCCATCATAAACATAAACCAAATTTATGCTTATGGTGGAGATGGCGAGGCGTCACTCTCGCGTCTTAATTTAAATCAACTACCTTCAACGAATTCCTATTGAGTTCAATCACTTAATGATTGGAAATACTTACCAAACAATTTGGTACCACGTACAATCCGATCATGGTGAATTTTAACCCCAGCATCATCTACTTCAAATGTATGTTTAGGACCTTTAATCATGGTATATAGTTTTGCTTTACCGGTCTCATCCAATTCACACGGCTCAAACTGCATGTCAAACTCACCAGTTCTGTACTGTTCTTCCCAATCATTATCTGGTTGTAATTGTTCAAAGGCCCAGATCATCTCATCGACAACATAATCCCAACGTTTATGATAATTAGAGTCAACATCATATTCCTTTTCTTTGGGTTCAGCCGCCGTTGATTTTAAATCATCTGGTACATCCTCATCATCAACAAAAGGGGAACCGTGTTTTCTTTCCTTCATTTGTTTCAATAGAGGAAGAATAATAACGGCCAGTGTACTATCCATATCCCATGTATCATAGTCATGAATCTTGACTTTAATCGTACGCTTCTGTTTGGAGTAAATGTAATTACAGACTTTAGTTAGCCATGAATCATTGCCATGGCGATCATTGGCTAGCCATGTACCAAAATTATGCACCCACTCTGGTGTACTAAGGAAACCATAGTCATCCTTTTCCTTTTTAGCCCAGAAACAGAGTTTTTCAGCAATTTGATATGGTCCAATCCAATCAACAAATGGTCCGATATATACTTTCATTTCAGTTTCCCATAGACAAAATCTGTCTCATCCTGTAGTAGTGTTTTAGCTCTAGTCCAATAAAAGGATCAACAATAATGACATTATCTGGATTCAGTCCATATTGAGTCACCATACTGGGGTCATTAAGAGCCCCACCAGATTCTGGATCATCGACAATGACATAATTCCTTACATCATACTGATCAATCCAACGTTTAATCTGAAGCAATCTATCTGTAACATTACCACGAGCACCTGAAGGATCACGATGACTATCAGTAGCCCAATGACTATGTAGTGTTATATTTAGATTATTCTGCTTAAAGATACATTCGATGGTATCTCGGCTGCAAATTTCTCTCCATGAACTCGATACCACGGTCTTAAATGTATACAGTTCGGCTAGCGTATTAAGCATTCCAACCGCAATATCATCCATTTTCCAATACGTCAGAATCTGAGCAATGAATGTATCCCCATTTAATACCATGGTGTCGTGAATAATACCACGCCGGGGATGATCGAGGTCTAGATTATCAGGGTGGAACTCTGTGACTCTGTCCGACCATAGTGGACCATCAAAATCAAGGAAAAGGATATTGCTCATATGGTAATTTTTAAATTAGATGTACCAAAGTGGCGTGTTTGTCATGTATTTTTAATTTAGAGACCGAATATGTCGTGAAAATTTAGTGGAGCCCCTCGACAGAATCGAACTGCCATAACCTCATTACAAGTGAGGCGTAATTCCATTATACGAGAGGGGCACAGTGTCTAGTATGATTGTCTTTTAACCATTTTTCATATGCCACCTGTTGCTGCTTTAGATCGATGTTATTTGGATTAGTTTTTAGCCACGCTGTAATGTGCCCACAACCTATAATACCACACCCACATACAACATATGATGTTCGAACATATGTATCGGCATCAATTTCACCACGATTGACCATTGAATTCCAAATCTCTTCGGACCGTTTGGCCTCGTGTATATCAAGCGATGTTAAAAATCTTCCGCCCATGATTCAATCTTTGTCAGATTTAGGCTTCTTTTTTGATTCAATTTCTGCTTCAATCATCGCGCGCTTCCATTGTGCTCTGGCGTGCTTATCTTTAAAGTGACCTAGTGCTAAACCAGTCTTAGTTTGTTTTGACATTTTGTACATTGATGTTGGTTTCATATTAAAATACTCTAGTGATTATGAAAAGTAGACCGACCACAAATACCAATGTAACCGAAATGGCTACCAGGCATTGGTTTCAGGTTTTTAGAATACGCTCTACTATAGTGACCCATTGTGGAGAGGCTTCGAACCTCTATCGCTCGCGGTTTCACCATTAACCTACATCCCCGAAGGAATGGTGGGACTCGAACCCACATTTCTCTGCATTTTAGCCAGTTAAAATACCACGGGTCTTCGGGTTAATTACTCCCGAAAGCAAATCCTGATGATCAGTCAAGATTTACAGCAAAGTGAAACAGTTTCCCATTTTACGCGACTGCTTAATTAAGTAGGTGGGCTTTAATGTCTACAACCTACACTGTTTCACTTTGCTCTAAACCTAAATTTGGTGGGTCCCCGGAGATTCGAACTCCGAGTCTTACTCCTTAAAAGGGAGATGTTTTAACCGTTAAACTAGAGACCCTCTATTCAAAACTTCCAAAAAGTACCTGCTTTTTTCAATAACCGCCTCATATTCTCGAATTTTCTCCTCAATGAATGATTTATCCTCGAAATACTTTGACCCATGGTCTGTTGTCATTAGTTTTAATGAACCACAATCCATGACCAACCACATCTTATCATCGCTCTCCCAGCCAGACCAAAGAACATCACATTCATCTAGAATAACAAAGTCCTTATTCATCGCTCAATACCCTTGGTTAAAATTCCCTTGACTTCTTCATCAAGGACTTCAAACACCTGTTCAACAAATTCAACTGTTACCCCGTGTTTGTCTGCAATATCCTCAAGAGACACAGAATTATCACTATTAAGAATTTCTTGCTCAATCTCAAAAATCACATCTTTTAACTTGCCCATGATATACTCCTTGTTGCGATAGTTCTATTATAACACGGAACCCGAATAAATTTCACATCATGAGTAATTTTTCATTTCTGAGAACGTGCTCCGTCAACGTCAAACTCAAACAGGATAGACTGCGCAGCAATATCGCCATCATCTGATGTAAGATATGCTATAGCAGCACATTCCTCAGCCACAATCTTGGCAAACCTATCAAGGTCATCTAACAGAGAACCATGTTGATCACCAGTTCCATGCTTATCATATGTATCAACTATGCAATCATACAGACCAGATGACATTAACCGTTGTTTGATGGATTCAGGTAACATTGTAATTCACCTATATTGATAATGAATAACCAGACTGCTATCATGGGTTTAAGAGCCAGTGCTCTCCTACCGGAATGAGCCGTACGGCTCAAGTGCCAAGGGTTAGTCAGACCCCGTTTCGTAGGATTATATAATACCTTGACAGCTAGGTTGTTGACTAAACATTTTCCCAGTCTCTAAATGGCGGAGCCTAATTGAATCGAACAATCACCGTTTCCGATGGCACTGTTTTCAAGACAGTTTCGTACCCAGTACGCTAAGCTCCATATTGGTTGCGGAAGATGGATTCGCACCATCGACCTGGTGGTTAACGGCCACCTGCTCTACTACTGAGCTAACCCGCGATAAATTTTTGGCGACTCGTATCGGGTTCGAACCGATCTATATCCTGCGTGACAGGCAGGCGTCCACACCCAGCAGACTCACGAGCCAAAAAGTCGCCGGTTACGGATTCCGGCGTTGCCACTGTCTGCCGACCTTCTGTACTATGTGTACAACGTCATCACAGTTTGCCAGTATCAACCGAAGCTCTAAGGTACTGCAGACAGAATGAACTGAATGGTTTGCTTTCGAGCGGATGTTTCTAACACGAATACATTTGGTCCACCAAGTTGGATTCTAACCAACGATCAACATCATCAAATGTATAAATAAGAGTGGTTAGGTAAAGTTCCGAGGCTCTGCCAACCCAGTAAGGTAACAACCGAGCTGTCCCACTCAATACTTATATATGAAGGTAACAACATGACCGAAGAAAACAAATATCTTTCCCCACTAGTGTCTTGTCTAGAATGCCGGGCTATCAAATCTGCTAAAGGTATATTCTCACATTTCATTACCGCGCACACAGAAAAAGGTAATGAAAGAGCAAAGTCTGCTTTGCTCAAAGGAAGTATAAAGGCTAGTTCTAATAAAAGGTTAGAAAAACAATCTAGAAAACAAGATGAGTTAAATTCATACTTGAAATCACCAAATATATGTGAGTGTGGTAAACCAAAACCTTTCGACACAAGAAACAATAAATTCTGTAGTCAATCATGTGGGACGCATTTCACTAGTATTAGAAAGTCATACGAAGTACATCAAAGACGGATAGAAAAACTTAAACAGACGTTGATCAATAAACAAAAAAATGGTGAACTACAGAAAATTTGTAAATTTTCTTATTGTGTTGAATGTAATTCAATTATTAAAAATAAACACTCCAAAACTTGCTCCAAAGGATGTTTAACTAATCTACTCCGTAAAATAGGAGTTTATGCTGGGAAATGCTCTGCCAGTAAAAGAAAAGATCAGAAGCGTTCAAAAGCAGAAATAAGATTGTTCGAGTTGTGTAAATCACATTTCAAAAATATAACGCACAATGATAGTTCTATCGCGAACGGGTGGGATGCCGATATTCTTTTATATGATTTTAATATTGCCATTCTTTGGAATGGCCCATGGCACTATAAAGAGATGGGTTTCAGCAATCACTCTTTGGCGCAAGTTCAGAATAGAGACAAAATAAAAATTGAAGAGTTCCAACGCGCTGGATGGGTAGTAGAAATTTTTGAAGATAGATTTTACACACCAGAAAGCGCATTTGAAGTTCTTAAACTAAAGTATGGTAGCCCGTGAGTGGTAATGCTCCCTCCCCAACCGATTATGAGTCGGACGCTCCCCTGTAGAGCTTACGGGCCATAGGTGCTATATTTTGTACGCCTAACAGGACTCGAACCTGTGACACGCGGATTTTCAATCCGCTGCTCTACCTACTAAGCTACCGACCACTATATTGAAATTCACTGGCTAGCATCTTCGATACATTACTGTACCTCCTAGACTGTGCCGCCAAACTGTGTTCTTCCGCGGTAACACAGAGTTTCTTCTCCAATGAACTTCAATATGGTGCCCGTCTTTCCGGGCTGTCAGGTTCAGTGTCGGTTGTTAGTAGCACAACCGT
>OGVO01000121.1_pt1 | contig 14508 bp, 6 predicted proteins | sample 1575771 | NCBI WGS metagenome assembly OGVO01 (sample SAMN07581527, study PRJEB24739) | freshwater metagenome | place: Singapore | collected 2015-01 | reverse complement strand
ACGGTGGACAGTCAGCAATGGAACATGTACTGCTACTACAGCAGATATCACTTTAACGAATAATGCGCTACCCTCCACAGCAAATGCAGGAAGTAACCAATCAAAATGTAATGATGGAAGTTTCACATTGGCAGCTACAACACCAACAATTGGAACCGGAACTTGGAGTGTAGTGAGCGGAACTGCAACGATCGCCAATGCAAATCTGACAAATACGGGAGTAACAGGAGTACCCGTTGGAACAACTGTTACTTTACGATGGACAGTGAGCAATGGAACCTGTACTTCCACCACAGCCGATATTACTTTAACGAATAGTGCGTTACCATCCACAGCGAATGCAGGAAGTAATCAAACGAAATGTAATGATGGAAGTTTCACATTGGCAGCTACAACACCAACAATTGGAACCGGAACTTGGAGTGTAGTGAGCGGAACTGCAACAATCACCAATGCGAATCTGACCAATACTACTGTTACAGGCGTACCTGTAGGGACGACAGCTACTTTACGATGGACAGTGAGCAATGGAACCTGTACTGCTACTACAGCGGATATCACTTTAACGAATAACAATGGTCCATCAGCAGCTGTACTCACAACAGCCGCCACATTAACGAATTGTAATAATGGAACTTTTAATATTGGAGCAGTTACACCTGCGTTAGGAACAGGTCAATGGAGTTTAATAAGTGGTACTGCAATAATTACGAATACGAATGCGACAAGTACGACCGCAACAGGAATACCTGTAGGAACTTCAGCTGTACTACGTTGGACAGTAAGTAGCGCAGGCTGTACTTCCAATATTACGGACGTGACATTAACCAATAATGCGAGTCCTTCGGCTGCGAACGCAGGAAGCAATCAAACGAAATGTAACGATGGGAGTTTTACACTAGCAGCTACAACACCAACAGTAGGCACAGGTGCGTGGAGTGTAGTGAGTGGAACGGCCACGATTACCAACACAACACTTACCAATACAACTGTTACAGGTGTGCCTGTCGGAACGACTGTAACATTACGATGGACAGTGAGCAATGGAACATGTACTGCTACTACAGCGGATATCACTTTAACGAATAGTGCATTGCCCTCCACTGCGAATGCAGGAAGCAATCAATCAAAATGTAATGATGGAAACTTTACATTGGCGGCAACAACACCAGCTATTGGAACCGGTACTTGGAGTGTAGTGAGCGGAACTGCTACTATTACCACAGCCACACTGACCAATACCACTGTAACAGGCGTACCCGTTGGAACCACTGCTACATTACGATGGACAGTCAGCAATGGAACATGTACATCTACGACAGCAGATATTACTTTAACGAATAGTGAATTGCCATCCGCAGCAAATGCAGGAAGCAATCAAACGAAATGTAATGATGGAAGTTTTACATTGGCGGCAACTACTCCGGCTGTTGGAACAGGAACCTGGAGTGTAGTGAGTGGAACTGCAACGATCACCAATGCAAATTTGACGAATACTACTGTTACGGGAGTACCTGTAGGAACCACTGCTACATTGCGATGGACAGTCAGCAATGGAACTTGTACTGCTACTACAGCGGATATCACTTTAACGAATAACAATGGCCCATCAGCCGCTACCTTAACAACAGCCGCTACCTTAACGAATTGTGATAATACGAGTTTCAATATTGGAGCAGTAACACCAACAGTAGGAACAGGTCAATGGAGTCTGATCAGTGGAACCGCTACTATTACCAATGTAAACGTAACAAGTACGACGGTAACAGGTATAGCTGCTGGAACATCTGCAGTAATACGATGGACAGTAAGCAGTGCAGGATGTAGTTCTACAACAGTAAATGTTACCCTAACAAATAATGCATTACCCTCCGCAGCAAATGCAGGAAGCAATCAAACAAAATGTAATGATGGAAGTTTCACATTGGCGGCAACTACTCCGGCTGTTGGAACAGGAACCTGGAGTGTCGTAAGTGGGACAGCAACGATCACCAATGCAAATCTGACCAATACTACTGTTACGGGCGTACCAGTAGGAACAACTGCTACATTACGATGGACAGTAAGTAGTGGAACATGTACTGCGACCACAGCAGATATTACTTTGACGAACAACAATGGTCCATCAGCAGCTACTTTAACAACAGCCGCTACATTAACGAATTGTGACAATACTAGTTTCAATATTGGGGCGGTAACACCAACTGTAGGAACAGGTCAATGGAGTTTAATTAGTGGCACTGCAACAATTACGAATGCGAATGCGACAAGTACAACTGCAACGGGAATACCTGCGGGAACATCGGCAGTGCTTCGTTGGACAGTAAGTAATGCTGGATGTACTTCCAATATTACAGATGTGACATTGGTGAACAATGCAAGTCCATCAGCAGCAGATGCAGGAAGCAATCAAACGAAATGTAATGACGGAAGTTTCACATTGGCAGCAACTACTCCGACTGTTGGAACAGGAACCTGGAGTGTAGTGAGTGGAACAGCAACGATCACCAATGCAAATCTGACCAATACTACTGTTACGGGAGTACCTGTAGGAACCACTGCTACTTTACGTTGGACAGTCAGCAATGGAACATGTACATCTACGACTGCAAATATTACCTTGACCAATCAACAACCACCATCTACAGCGAATGCAGGAAGTAATCAATCTAAATGTAACGACGGAAATTTCACATTGGCAGCGACAACGCCAACAATTGGAACCGGAACCTGGAGTTTGGTGAGCGGAACTGCTACTATTACTACAGCCACACTGACCAATACCACTGTTACCGGTGTGCCTGTAGGAACCACTGCTACTTTACGATGGACAGTCAGCAATGGAACATGCACTTCCACTACAGCCGATATTACTTTAACAAATAGCGCATCACCATCCACTGCGAATGCAGGAAGTAATCTAACCCAATGTAATAATAGTAGTTTCACGATGGCAGCCATAACGCCAAGCGTTGGAACAGGTGCATGGAGTGTTATCAGTGGAACTGCAACCATTACTACTGCTTCATTGACGAATACTACTGTTACGGGAGTGCCTGTAGGAACTACTGCTACTTTACGTTGGACAGTTAGTAACGGAACCTGTACTGCAACGACTGCAAATATTACTGTGACGAATAATGCACCACCATCTACAGCGAATGCAGGAAGTAATCAATCGAAGTGTAATGATGGAAGTTTCACATTGGCAGCAACAACACCAACAGTAGGAACAGGTGTGTGGAGTGTTGTAAGTGGAACCGCAACGATTACTAATGTGAATCTTACAAATACTGGAGTCACAGGAGTGCCTGTAGGAACCACTGCTACTTTACGCTGGACAGTAAGTAATGGAATCTGTTCATCTTCAACAGCAGATATTACCCTTACAAACAACGCAACACCTTCTACTGCCAATGCTGGATCTAATATCGTACAGTGTAATAACGCTAATTTCACATTATCTGCCACAACACCAACTGTTGGAACGGGTACGTGGAGTGTAGTGAGTGGAACCGCAACGATCGCCAATGCAAATCTGACCAATACCACTGTTACAGGCGTGCCTGTAGGAACTACTGTAACATTACGTTGGACAGTGAGTAATGGAACTTGTACGGCAACAACATCAGATATTACACTTACCAATAATCCTGCGCCATCTACTGCGAATGCAGGTACGAACCAAACAAATTGTAACAACGATACATTTACATTATCAGCCGTAACACCAAGTGTTGGAACAGGTGTTTGGTCATTGATCAGTGGAACTGCTACGATCAGCAATATCAATCTTACAAACACAACTGTAACAGGTATCGTCGCAGGATCTAATGCTACACTTCGATGGACAGTATCAGCTTCAGGTTGTACATCCAATAGTGCTGATATTGTTCTTTCCAATCAAAATGCACCATCTACCGCTAACGCAGGAAGCAATCAAACAAAATGTAATGATGGCATATTTACGATGGCTGCAACAACACCTAGTATTGGAACAGGGGTATGGTCTATCGTTAGTGGGTCTGCCACTATTATGAGTACTACGCTCACCAATACTATTGTGACCGGTATTCCTGTGGGTAGTAGCACGACGCTTCGATGGACCGTTTCTAATTCTAATTGCCCTTCTTCAACATCAGATATAATATTGACCAATGCCGTATCTGTGAATGCCGGATCAGACATAACCATCAGTTGTTCTACAACTGCTAAATTATCCGCAGCAGCAAGTGGACAAAATTGGACAGCAGTCTCCGGTAACCCTTCTCCCGCAGTAATCAATAACAATGGAGAGATTACAGGAATAACTAAAAAAGGAAATTACTTCTTTACACTTTCTAATGCCAATTGTTCTGCAACAGTCAAAGTAACCAAAGCCAATTGTCCACCCGTTGCATTGAATGATACACAAACTGTTCGAAATGATCAATTATTGACAGGAACTTTATCACCCAAAGCATCTGATACAGACGGTGATGTTTTAACTTTTTCAGTATTGATACCTCCTGTACGAGGAACCATTGTTTTCAACGCGGATGGCTCTTATGTGTACACACCGCCAGTAGGTTATATAGGTACAGACTCTATCACTTATCGTGTATGTGATGCAGATGGACTTTGTGCTGATGCAAAACTATACATACAAGTTACAGGTGCTCCTTTGCCACCTGTAGCTGTGAATGATTCAGCAAAAACAAAGAAAAATGAACCTGTCAGCGGTAACTTATTGGCGAATGATCATCATTCAGGCACCAATAGTAATACCGGCTTGATGATAAATACTCAGCCTGTATCAGGACCTTCCAATGGGTCAGTAGTAATTAATTCAGATGGGTCTTACACATATACACCTGCCAATAATTTTGTGGGACTGGATTCATTCCGTTATGTAATATGTAATGCTGCTTCTCTCTGTGATACAGCTACAGTATATATCACGGTCAATGAGCCCCCATTGTTTCAACCCAAACTGGCTATTGAAAAAAGGGTGAGTCCATTAAAGTCAAAATATGGAACAGGTGAAATAGTGACATATACATTGGTTGCAAAAAATACCGGAAATATTATCGTGAATGATATATCGGTACAAGATATTCTTCCTCCTGCAACAAAAATTAAAAATGTACGGATGGTACAAGGAACACCTAACGCAGGATTGGCTTCCTATGAACCCTTTACGAATGTGATATTCTGGACAATTCCTTTCTTACACATCGGTGACTCTGCTGTTTTAAAATATACCATGGTTCTTTCTGATTCGGGTACACTTGTTAATACAGCTACTATCTCTTCGCTGATGATCAACGGAACAGCCGATACAGCTACAGTTTCAATAGACGTAGTGAATCAAGCCGATATTAAGATCACTAAACTTTTAAGAGCTCCTGCAGTCATCAGTGTAAATGATGAGATCGGTTTTACTATGATCGCTGAGAATTTTGGTCCCGCAGTAGGAACTGAAGTAGTCATACAGGATAGCTTATACGCCAACTTAAGTGACCCAAGAGTCATGACAGTCAATATTGGAAAAGTTTCTTTTGATCCTGTAACAAGAAAAATCAGCTGGCGAATAGACACATTATTGGTTGGACAAAAAGACAGTTTGGTGATTCGTGTAAAAATTGTTTCAGGTGGAGAGATCAAGAATGGTGCTACTGTGAAAGCAAAGCAAGCAGATCCTGTATCCGGTAACAATGGTGCAGTGGTATCCAATATTACAGGTGGACAAGTATTGGTGGAAGGAAGGAAATTTTTTATCCCTTCCGTTATTACGCCCAATGGCGATGGGAAGAATGACAAGTTCACCATTTTAGGGATTAACCAATTCCCGGGTTCTGAATTGATCATATATAATCGATGGGGAAATGTGGTATTCCAATCAAAAGACTATAAGAATGATTGGGATGGAAAAGGACTCAATGAGGGAACCTATTACTATACACTCAATCTAAAAACAACAACCGGCTCACAAAGAATGGCCGGGTGGGTAGAAATATTAAGATGATTTATTCATGCTAATGGATGATATAAAAGTGATGATAAGGTGGTTGCTGATAGTTTGTTGGATGATCGTATGCATGACACAAAAAAGCATGGCACAACAGCAGATTCAGTTTAGTCAGTATGTGTTCAATCCACTGACAGTGAATCCTGCCTATGCCGGTTATAGGGGTGATGTATACTTAAGCGCTGTATTCAGACGCCAATGGGTAAATATTCCGGGAGCGCCTGAAAGTGCAGCGTTGTCAGTAGATGGACTTAGACTCAAAAACAATGAATCAGTTGGTTGGGGATTTCAAGCACTGACAGATAAACTTGGTCCCCAAAATGCTACCAGCCTGTATGGTAACTATGCTTATCGAATACAATTGGATCATGAAGATACTAGACGCTTCTGCTTAGGTATTGGTTTTGGCGCTACGCAATATCGTATTGATGGAAATGCTTTAAAATTTGTAGACGATAATGATCAAGCTATTCCCATACAAAGTCATACACGAATTGTTCCTGATGCAAGTTTCGGTATGTTTTATTATACTCCGTCTTCTTATGTAGGTATTTCTGTAATGGATCTTTTTAGCAGATACAATATTGATTTCGGTTACAGTTTTAATAACAATCGATATGCAACCATGACAAGATCGAAACACGTTTACTTCAACGCAGGTACATTGCTAAAAGTATCAGATCAGGTGAAGATCAAACCCTCTATCATGTGGAAGGAAGATTTTAAAGGTCCCAGTAATTTTGATTTCACGGTATTTGGTCTATTAGCAGAAACACTTTGGGTTGGTGCATCTTATCGAACAGGTATTTCATTGTGGAATAAAGAGCATCTTGCACGTGATCTGGATAAAAATGATGCTTATAGTCTCATCACAGAAATATTTCTAACAGATAAACTTCGAGTAGGGTATTCTTATGACCATATGTTGAATGGATTGAACCACTATCAAAATGGTTCTCATGAATTAAGTATCGGTATCCGATTCACAAAACCGCAAGGAAGAACCATCAGTCCCAGATATTTTTAATACATCAAGCTATGAAGCATTGTGGATTCATATTTCTTTTTTTTATCACTGCTAGTATATATGGACAAGAACAACCGGAATTAGATAAGATAGCTGATAAACACTTTGTAAAGTATGAATATGCTTTGGCTGCTCCTTTATATGAACGTTTACTCGATAAGAAAAAAATCAAAAAAGAATGGTTGTACAAAGCTGCTTTTTGTTATGAATCTATGTTACAATACGAACGATCTGTATACTGGTACAAACAGTTACTTCAAAAAGATAGCAGTGTAACAGCAGATCTGATGCTTCATGCTGCAGATCTTATGAAAACACTCCAGCAGATTGATACAGCTATTTACTGGTATGACAGATATAAACAAAAGAGTGGAGATTCCTTAAAAGCGGTGCAAAGAATAAAAGGAGCATTGCTTATCAGTGAGTGGACCAATCATCCGACAAATCATATCATCAAAAATAAAATTGAACTGAATACTCATTTGTCTGATTGGGGAACAGCGCTCTATAAAGATGAGATCATCTATGTGTCAGAACAAAAAAGAAAGATCAACGGTGCTTATGCTGATAATAACAAAACCTATAGCTGGAATGATAATCCTTTCTTAAGTTTACAAGTTACTAATCAGGTGAAGCAAGGAGCATTGATTGAAGACATCATTCGTAAAATAAATGATCACGATTATCATGTTGGGCCTATTGTTTTTACAAAAAATCTGGATACAGTTTATTATACCAGAACTTATCGTAAAGCCAATAGCAACTTTCAAAAGCCTTTCAAAAGATTCCGGGTAGGAACAAGACATCTGGAGATCATGTACATTATAAAAACCGGCATTAATAGTTGGAGTAAACCCCAGTCTCTTATTGTAGGTAAAGGAACACAGTTCAGTATCGGGCATGCAGCCTTGTCACCTGATGGAAGTGTAATTTATTTTGCATCTGATATGCCGGGCGGATATGGCAAAACAGATATCTGGTACTGTGAAAAAGCAGCAGATGGCAGATGGGCTGCACCAAAAAATTGCGGACCGATCATCAATACCTCAGATGAAGAAGCTTTCCCGGTAATCGATCCTTTCACGGGAGTATTGTACCTGTCAAGTACGGGTCATGTGGGTATGGGTGGTTTTGATATTTTTAGTTCTAAAGGCGCTCGTAATGAATGGTCCGTACCCGCTAACCTTTTATATCCGATTAATAGCACTTATGATGACTTTTATTTTACTGTAAAAAACACGGTAGAAATGTATTTATCATCAAATAGACCTGAAGGAAAGGGATCTGATGATATATATGCGGTAAGTATACCCGTTATTAAGAAAGATACTATTCGGCCTCAACCAAAACCAACCCAATTCGTGATTAGAACGAGAGTGCTGAATAAAAAAACAAATCATCCGATCGACTCATCAAAAGTACACTTGACGGATATGCTAGCCGATCAACAACAATTACGTTATACCAATGATAGTGGTTATACTTATCATACAGTTCTATGTAATAGTCATTACACTGTTAAAGGATCGAAGCAAGGATATAAATCTGATAGTACAGGATTGATTTTTCCGGATTGTTTGAAATCAGATACGATGGATATCATACTCTATCTTGATCCCCCTGCAGTATCTAAAATTAGTCCACCGGTAAAACGCACTTCTCGATTCAAGGTAGGAGATACTTTCGTGTTGAATGATCTTTATTATGATTTAGATAAATATAATATTAGACCGGATGCAGCCAAGGTATTGGATAGCTTGATTGATATACTGAATCAATATCCTGAGATCGATATAGAGTTGTCATCGCATACAGATAGCCGCGGAAGCGATTTGTACAATGAAAAGCTTTCCCAAAACAGGGCTACCTCAGCAGTGAATTATTTGATCAAGAACGGCATTAGTAGTAAAAGATTAAAGGCAAGGGGGTATGGTGAAAAGAGATTACGTAACCAATGTTCTAACGGAGTCAAATGTTCTGAACCTATGCATCAATTGAACCGTAGAACAGAAGTGCGTGTAACAAATGTGAGACCATTGGAATAAAAATGTCTATTTCATTTGTATTCTCTGAGTGTCCGTAGTAACTTAATGGGCTATTAACTATTTGCTTATCAGAAAACAACCATATGAAAAACAAACATTCAGGTATCATGAAGATGCTTTCTTCATGTATACTACTATTGATGAGTGGTGCACTCATTGCACAAGGCACCATGTTACTCCGACAACCCAATGCTAGTAAAGATCATATTGTCTTTGTTCATGCCGATGATATTTGGGTCACTAATATCAATGGTGGTGACGCAAGAAGATTAACATCTGCCATCGGAACTGAAGTAAATCCTAAGATCAGTCCGGATGGCAAATGGGTTGCCTTCACTGGTCAGTATGACGGTAATTTTGATGTGTATGTAGTTTCCATTGATGGAGGTGAACCCAAAAGGCTCACTTGGCATCCGGGTGATGATATCGTTCACGGTTGGATGCCTGACGGTAGCGCAGTTTATTTTACTTCAGGAAGAGAAGGCTATCCAACAGTCAATACAAAATTTTTTACAGTCAATGTCAAGGGAGGTACCCCTGCGGCTATGCCTTTGCCTTTTGGTATTTCAGGTACGCTCTCTCCTGATGGTCAAACGATGGCGTTTCTTCCTTACCGTCTTTGGGATCCCGAATGGAGAAATTATCGCGGTGGTCAGGCGCAACCTATCTGGTTATTCAATATGAAGACCTATGAAACCGTTAAGACAAAACAAGGTGATAGAGAAAGACATAGTAGTCCAACCTGGAATAACGGCATTTTATATTTTTTATCTGAACAAGATTATATCAATAACGTATGGTCTTATGATCCAAAAACAAAAGCACAGAAACAGATCACATTCCATAAAGACTTTGATATCAAAAACGTTTCTGCGGCAAATAATAAATTGATCTATGAACAAGGAGGTTATTTGCACAGCTATGATGTTACTACACAAAAAACTCAAAAACTAGAGATCCATGTAAAAGGTGATCTCAATTGGGGGCGCCCAAGATGGAATAATCTTACTAGTGGAAATCTCATCAATGCAAATCTTTCTCCAACCGGTAAAAGAGCTTTGTTTGAAAGCAGAGGAGAAATATTTACTGTACCCAAAGAAAATGGGGATTGGAGAAATATCACCAACTCAACAGGTGCCGCAGATAGATCTCCGGCTTGGTCGCCTGATGGACAAAAGATCGCATGGTTTTCAGATGCTAGTGGCGAATATCAATTAATGATAAAAGATCAGTTTGGATTGCAGGAAGCACAAGCATTTCCTATTCCTAACAAGAAGTTTTATTTCACACCGGTATGGTCACCGGACAGTAAATACATTGCTTTTACAGATACAGATTATAATATCTGGTATATGGATGTGAAAACTGGAGCCATAAAGAAAGTAGATACCGATCGTTATGCCCATCCGAACAGAACCATGAAGCCTGTGTGGTCACCTGATAGTAAATGGATCGCTTATGTGCAGTTACAGAATAACCAGTTCAAGGCAGTGAAAGTTTACAATTTGGAAACAGGTGTAAGTAGACAATTAACAGATGGATTATCAGACGCCATTGATCCGCAATGGGATGAGAGTGGTAAGTATTTGTATTTCTTAGCTAGTACAGATTTTGGATTGGCAACAGGATGGTTGGATATGAGTAACTATAATTATCCAGTAACACGTGCATTGTATATCGCAGTATTGAGTAAAGATGCACCTTCTCCTTTGGAACCTAAGAGTGATGATGAACCTGTGAAGAATCCTGCAGATACAGGATCTAAACAAACAAAGCCTTCGACTTTAGGTGCTCAAGTTAAAATTGATTTTGAGGGATTGGATCAGCGAATCATTGCAGCCAATATACCAATGAGAAATTACACCGGCTTAGTGGCAGGTCCTGAAGGAACTGTATTTTATATGGAGGCTGTTCCAAATCAGCCGGGCGTTGTTTTGAACAGGTATAGCACGAAAGATCAAAAAACCATTGAGTTTGCAAGAGCAGTAGCGGCTGCTGTAACGAGTTCTGATCGTAAAAACTTATTGTATCGTTCCGGTCCGGGTTGGTATATCGTAGGTACTGCAGCAGCACCTCGTCCGGGTGAAGGTAGATTGGCAACAGATGGAATGAAAGTATATGTTGATCCAAACAAAGAAGCAGAGCAGATCTATAAAGAAGGCTGGCGTTTACAAAGAGATTTTCTCTATGTAGATAATGTGCATGGAGCTCCTTGGGATAAAATCTATGAATGGTACAAGCCTTGGGTAAAACATGTGAAACATAGATCAGATTTGAATTACATCATTGACATTATCAGTGGTGAAGTTGCTGTTGGACATTCTTATGTGAATGGCGGAGATTTTCCGGATGTACCATCTATTCCCGGTGGATTGCTTGGAGCAGATTATCAAATTGATAATGGTTATTTCAAAATCAAGAAAATTTATACCGGAGAAAATTGGAATCCGGAATTAAGATCGCCTTTAAGTGGTCCGGGTATGAATGTGAAAGTGGGTGACTATTTATTGGAAGTAAACGGACAAAAATTAGATGCTTCTATGAATTTGTATAGTTTGTTTGAAGGCACAGCAAACAGACAGATCAAAATACGTATCAATAGTAAGCCAAGTTGGGAAGGATCACAATTGATCACAGTTGTTCCTATTGCTAATGAAGCAGCACTTCGCTCCAGAGATTGGGTAGAAGGTAACAGAAGGAAAGTAGATGCTTTATCAGGAGGTAAGTTGGCCTATGTATATGTACCTAATACCGGTGATCCCGGATACACATCATTCAATCGTTATTATTTCTCTCAGCAGGATAAGCAAGGTGCGATCATCGATGAAAGAAACAATGGAGGAGGTTCTGCTGCTGATTATATGATCGATGTGATGAGTAGAAAACTACAAGGCTATTTCAATAATAGAGTGGAAGGTCATCGCGTGTCTACCACGCCAATGGCCGGTATCTGGGGGCCGAAAGTAATGATCATCAATGAAAATGCAGGATCAGGTGGTGACTTGTTACCTTATATGTTTAGAAAAATGAAACTAGGCCCATTGGTAGGAACAAGAACTTGGGGTGGACTAGTAGGTACCTGGGATACCCCGCCATTTATTGATGGGGGAAGAATGGTCGCTCCAAGAGGTGGGTTCTTTGATACCGATGGAAAGTGGGCAGTAGAAGCAGAAGGTATTGCTCCGGATATCGAAGTATTTCATGACCCAAAAGCGATCATTGAAGGCCGTGATCCTCAACTGGAAAGAGCAGTTCAGGAAGCTTTACGTTTAATGCCAACACAGGGAATTGAATTGAAGAAAGAACCGGCTCCACCAATCCGATCTTTCCGTCCAAAGAACTAATGTTTATTGAAGTATCACAATCGCCCGATCATCTTGATCGGGCGATTTTTTTTTTGAACAATGCTACCGTATTTATATGTGTTAATAATGGTTGTTGATCTAATAATCGATTCGTTAGTAGTTGAGAAAGATAATTTTGTAAAATAGTTGTTGGGTAATAATTACCACACTATAAGCAAAAAGGAAGCAATGTTGATTTGATTCGATCAAGCTCGGTTTTGAACAGTTCCGGGGGGAGCTATTACGAATTACATAACAAGAGCTATTTACATGCACTAACATGATCGAATTAAATCAACTCTCTTCCCAACACTACTTATTTATTTGATAAACTCTAGTCATGCAATCGGAACAGACCCTTACTAAACGTCAGCTTCAAACTATCAACAGACATGCTACTGAATTATTACAGTCTTTCGATCTATTGATGAAAGAGCATGGCTTAGGAGAGTTTGTAATAACCAGTATTCATATTACTTCCAGGGAAAACCCTAATGGATCTCAGATCGTACCCTTTTGCAGTATCGGAGAGGAACCCGCTGCTGTTTGTGATCAATGGGGAACCTGCTCTGTAACATGTATTAAGCCTTAATTCGTATTTCAAACCCCATCACGTAACTTTTTTATTATTTATTCGCTTACATTGCGGTTGCCAAAACAACTGCCATGCTTAGAAGAAAATTTATTGCACAGACAGGATTCACTGCTGCTGCTATGACTGTGCTTCCATCCATCACCACACATGCTGAAACCAAAGTCGAAAAAGTTCGTCTTGCCATTATTGGAACAGGTCTTCGTGGACAAAATCATCTAGACCTGATCTTACGCAGGGCAGATACAGAACTGGTAGCCATTTGTGATATCAATGAAAAAATGCTGGAATCAGCAAAAGCGATGATCACGAAAAGTGGTAAGACAATGCCTAAGATATTTACAGGTGATAACTATGCATGGCTGAAAATGATTGAAACCCATCAGCTTGATGGGATTATTATAGCAACTCCCTGGGAATGGCATAAAGAAATGATCATTAAATCGATTCAGGCAGGGATCAAATACATTGGCTCTGAAGTAATGATAGGTATTAGTCTGGAAGATCATTGGGAGGTCGTACGCGCTGCAGAAGCTGCGAAAGCACATGTAATGATGCTAGAGAATGTTTGCTATCGAAGAGATGTGATGGCAGTCTTAAATATGGTCAGACAAAATCTCTTTGGTGAGTTGATTCATCTGCAAGGAGGTTACCAACATGATCTTCGCGAAGTAAAATTCAATGATGGGGTACATCCTTATGGGCATGGAGTAGAGTTTGGTGAGAAAGGATTCTCAGAAGCGTCGTGGAGAACGGCTCACTCGGTAAACAGAAATGGGGATCTATATCCGACACATGGTATCGGCCCCATTGCTCACTATATCAATATAAATCGAGGAAATCGTTTTCTTTCTTTATCATCTGATAGTTTATTTTCAAATGATCCAATTCTTCCTAAGCCCGTGTTTTGATACTCGTTTTCAAGCGCATAGATTTCATAAGCCACCTCTTCATATACATGATTTTTGAAAAGCGCTTTTAAAACATCGTTTTTTAGATGCTTTTCAAACACCACTTCTAATTTTGCCTCAGTTGCTTCTACAAATTCGAAGCGTTCGCCTATTTCGGGATTGCTGTTTTCATTACCCATATAAGTACCCTTGCCCAACGATGAAAAACTACATTCTTCATAGTTGCCAATTTGTCCCGCACCTGCTTCAAAGAGAGCATTTCGTAAGGTTTCTAAATTTTCAATTGGAATGTAAGTTACTAACTTGTAAATATGATGTGTTTTAGGCATTAAAATTTTGGTGTCTATAAGTCCTAATTTGTCACACATAATTTTGTTAACTCCCGAGGTATGATTATCCAAGGCAGTATGAATAGCAACAATAGCAATATCGTTTTTCAAGATAATCAAGCATGTAGTTTTTTGTGTATCTTTCACTTTCATAATGACCTACATCTACTAAAAGTAGGTTGTTTTTTGCTTCGAAAAACTGATGATAAGTCACGTCAGCAGTCACATAAGCGTATCGTGACTGGGAAAC
>OGVO01000120.1_pt1 | contig 14544 bp, 13 predicted proteins | sample 1575771 | NCBI WGS metagenome assembly OGVO01 (sample SAMN07581527, study PRJEB24739) | freshwater metagenome | place: Singapore | collected 2015-01 | reverse complement strand
GCATCAAACGCTTACTGGGGTACTGATTTCTCTGGTTGATCTTCCTTTGCTTAGTTCGTCAGATGTTTCGGAGTTGGTTACGTTTGCTAGTGCCCTATCAGCATCCGCAGTCATTCCGATGACGGCCTATATTGAGCGCGGCAAGTCGTTGTACTTCGCTCGAATCGGGCAGCTGAACTTGTCTTGTGCGCAATGTCACGATGACCGCGCAGGGCAAAAACTCGGCGGTGTAGTCATTCCACAGGGTCACCCGACCGGCTATCCGATTTATCGAATCGAATGGCAGACCGTGGGCTCTCTGCAGCGCCGTTTACGAAATTGCATGGCAGGGGTCCGGGCCGAACGCTATGCTTTCGGTTCCGAGGAGTTGAATATGCTTGAGACGTATCTCATGCATCGGGCGAATGGCATGCGGGTAGAGTCTCCGGGAGTACGGCCTTAATCATGGAAAACATCGATGTTTTGGTGCTTCGTCACCTGCTGGAATGGCGCAAGGCAAATCTGGGCGCCATGCTGGCGACGGTGGTGCGCACTTGGGGGTCATCTCCACGGCCAATTGGCTCCATCATGGCACTTAATGAGCGTGGTGCAGTGGTTGGGTCCGTGTCGGGCGGTTGTATCGAAGATGATCTTATTTATCAATACACGAACGCCTCGTCTGATAAGCGCTTAAGTTCACAAGCCGATCGGTTGCCGCAGCGTATTCGTTACGGTGTGACTGCGGACGAGGCCCACCGTTTCGGCCTGCCATGCGGCGGAACTTTAGAGTTGGTGTTGGAATTCAATCCAGATGTTCATGATTTAGAGCAGTTAATCGTAGCGCTTGAGTCAGGCCAGCTGACACGACGGATTACTGATCTTGATTCGGGCCGGGTCACGATTGAATCTGCAGACTCGGTTGAAGCCTTAGTCGTGACTGATCGCCGCCTGATTAATACCTTTGGTCCGGAATACCGAATGTTGATTATCGGTGCGGGTCAGATTGCCGAATACTTAGCCACAATGGCCCAGTTCTCTGGCTTTATGGTCACGGTCTGTGATCCGCGTGAAGAATACACGGGGTCTTTATCTGTACCCGGTGTTCGCTTAGTTCGTGATTGGCCTGACGAGTGTGTTGGGCAGTTCAGGCCAGATCGGCGTAGCTGTGTTCTGGCGATATCCCATGATCCGAAGCTCGACGATAGTGCGTTGATGGAAGCACTGAGTACCGACGCCTTTTACGTGGGGGCAATCGGCTCGCGGGCCAACCACAAGGCGCGTCGAGAACGGCTAAGGCAGCATTTTGATGTGGCAGAGGATGTTCTTGCACGTCTGCGTGGGCCGATTGGTATTTATATCGGAAGCAAGACCCCTGCAGAGATTGCGGTAAGTGTGATGGCGGAAGTGCTCGCGGTAAAGAACAATGTGCCCTTGCCGCGTGACTTTAATGTCGCCCATGCAAAAGAATTAGCGCTGTTGGATCAGGCGTGATCCAGTCAGATAACACACTGGCTTACGTGTTGTCGGCCGGCCGCGGCCGACGGTTAGGCGGCGTTTGTAAAGGGCGCGTGCTGTTTGACGGTCTGCCTTTGGTGGTGCGTCAGATCGATACCATGGTCGGTGCAGGTATTCGCCAGGTTCGGGTTGTGGTGGACCATCAGGCCCAGAGCATTCAAAAAATCATTGACGACCACAAGAGCCGCAATTATTGGCCAATGGTAGATGAGGGGCTGTCCCTTCTTAATGTGGGCAGGCCCGATTTGATGGGGGGCAGCGACCCAGATATCCAGGTATCGGTACTTGCGGTATTACGTGATGCAAAGTCTGAACTAGCAAAGCATCAAACGCTTACTGGGGTACTGATTTCTCTGGTTGATCTTCCTTTGCTTAGTTCGTCAGATGTTTCGGAGTTGGTTACGTTTGCTAGTGCCCTATCAGCATCCGCAGTCATTCCGATGACGGCCGCCGAGCAGCCCGGGCATCCGATCTGGTTGTCCCGTGAGATGTTGATGACCCTGGATCTAGAGCGGACTGGTTTCTCGCTACGAGCAGTATTTCGTGGTGAAACGATGCCAAGTCAGCTGCGGGTAGAGCAGATGCTGACCAGCCGGCCTGGATTCTTTCGGGATTTGGATACACCAGAGGATATTGAAACTTTTCAGCGAGACCACCACTCGAAAATCGTAATACCAACACGCAGTTAATTTTTATTTATTGGTGGCCAACGCAATGAAACCAGCTTTTACTCTTCCGAGTATGCTTTTATCGGCGCTAATGGTGGTGGGGGCTGAACCTGCCGCATCACAGCTGCCGACCCAATCCAAGACGTTTGCTCCCTACGCGCCCAAAGATCAGGGTTTTTTGGTCAAGCCCCTTGTTCAAAAGTTAGAGCACCCCTGGGGTATGGCCTGGCTGCCTTCCGGTGAGATGCTCGTTACCGAGCGTGAGGGGCGCCTGCGTCGGGTATCGGCCGACTTTAGGCAGGTTTCTTCACCGATCTCTGGCCTGCCAGACACGCTTGTGGTTGGCGGCCAGGGCGGTCTGTTGGATGTCGCGGTGCATCCCGACTATGCAAAGAATGGCTGGATATATCTCTCTTTTGTCGAGGGTCAGAGTAAGGGCTCATCAGTTGCGGGAACGGCACTGGTTCGCGCGAGACTAAAAGAGAATCGGCTGGTGGATGTCGAGCGGCTATTTAGCATGCAGCCGAAATCGCGTGGCGGCCGACATTTTGGTGGGCGGATCGTATTAGATGGCAAGGGCTTCGTGTATCTGACATTGGGTGACCGTGGTGATGAGGAGCGGGCCCAGGCACCGAATGACCATGCGGGCGCTGTCATTCGGCTACATGATGATGGCCGTGTACCAGTAGACAATCCATTTGTTGGTCGGTCCAGCGTGCCGCCTGAGGCCTTTAGTCGGGGTAACCGAAACATTCAGGGTGCAGCCATACATCCGGTGACGGGTGAACTCTGGTCCCATGAGCATGGGCCTCAGGGCGGTGATGAGCTCAACGTCATTCGCTCTGGGAAGAATTATGGTTGGCCAACAATTACCTATGGCGTGAACTATGTGACGGGCACCCGAATCGGGGAGGGCACAGCGAAGTCAGGCCTAGAGCAGCCTCTGCACATTTGGGTGCCATCAATTGCGCCATCGGGCATGGCGTTTTATTCCGGCAAGGCATTCCCACAGTGGCAGGGCAGTATTCTGCTGGGGGCACTTCGTAGCCAGACGCTAGTCCGGCTCGAATTAAAGGGCGAGCGTGTTGTGCGTGAAGAGCGCCTGCTCGTGGGGCAGGTTGGTCGGATTCGCGATGTCAGGGTGGGCCCAGATGGGCTGGTCTACCTGCTGATTGACTCACCAGATGGCGCCTTGGTGCGTTTAGAGCCAAAGTAAAGGCTGTCGTCAGGGAGCCTGATAACGGGTTCCCTGATTTTGCAGAGCAGGTTTTAGATTGGCTGGGCTTCCAGATTCGTTACCTTACCGCTACTGAAGACTTTCCCGCCTTGAGATGAGGCGTTAATGATCTCGCCAATCATTTCAGCAGTGCCTGCCGAGAGTGTCCAGCCCAAGTGGCCATGGCCAGTGTTATAAAACACATTTGGCTTTGCTCCAAGACCGACGCGCGGCATCATGTTGGGCATCATGGGCCGCAGGCCCGCCCAGGGCACAACCGATCGCGTACTCACATTCGGGAAGCATTGATTGACCCACTGAATGAGTGGTTTGATCCGATCTGCACGAATATTCCAGTTCTTTCCGTTGAACTCCGCAGTGCCGGCGACACGGAAGCGATCATGGCCAAGTCGGCTAGTGACCAGCTTGGTCTCGTCATCAAGCAGACTGACATTGGGGGCGCCTTGCTGGCTAGCGGTATCGTTCAGGTTGACCGTGATCGAATAGCCTTTGACGGGATAAACGTTTAGTCGATCACCAAGCTGTGCCGCCAGGTTACGGCTCTCAATACCAGCGCAGACGACAACGTTATCGAAGCGTAGTGTTTCGGTTTGTCCGTTTTGTTGCAGAGTGACGGTGGCGACTTTCCCATCTGAAGAGACACTTAATATGTCGCTGCCAAACATAATCTTTAGGCCGCGGCGTTGGGCCGCCTGTGCAAGTCCGTGGGTGAACTTATGTATATCGCCGGTGGAATCACTCTCCGTGTAATAGCCGCCGTAATAGGTGCCGTTGAGCGTAGGCTCAATCTGTTTCATTTCGGATGGTGAGACTGGCCGCCTTGCCAAGCCGCCGGCCGCGAGCAGCTTGGAGACCTTACCTGCATGATCAAAACCCGCTTTGTCGCGATAGATATGCAAGATGCCTTCTTTTTTCAAATCAAAATCAATGGACTCCTGCTTAGCCCACTCAAAAAGATGTTGCCGGGCATCGATCGCCATCTTGGTAGTGGCAATCGTATTTATTTTGTAATTCGGGATGGCAGCGATGAATTCAGCGAACCACGAGATCTTGTGCCAGCTGGGCTTCATGTTGACCAGCAAGGGCGCATCTTTTTTAAAGATCCACTTCATGCCTTTGTAGATCGTTGACCAGTGGTTCCAGACCTCGGCGTTCGAGGCCGAGAGTTGGCCGCCATTGGCAAAGGATGTCTCCATTGCTGCATAGCGCTGTCGCTCAATCAGTGTGACGTTATAGCCACGTTTGATCAATGCATAGGCAGTAGTGACACCAGTGATGCCGCCACCAATCACGACAAATGACTTATTCATGTGAAGGTCCTGTTTACGTCGGGGGTTGGGTCTAATCGCGACATGCGAGTCAGACGCCCCCTCTGTTTTTGGACCTGAGAGATTCGCGGGCCAGGGCGGCCTGCTTGCTCCTGCGGTGCTTTGACGGACGTACGCCAAAGGCTCTTCAGAGATTTGTTCGGTAGCGGTCCTTTTGCCTGAGAGTTTCCGGGGCGGTTGCTCCTTCGGCGCCACCGCTGGGGTGGTCTCTCCCGATACCTACTGCGTCGCCACTCTAAGCAGGAATGACGGGTGCGTCAAGTAGTAGGCAAATCATCAGAGCAAAGAGGTCAACTTTTCGGAGGTCTTTAGCAGCGGTGGCAGCCAATCCATGATCTTAGACAGTGGCACCCGTGAAGTCGGAGCGTGAACTGCAAGGGCAGCCACGACTCTTTTGTCGTCGTCGAATATCGGGACGGCCAAGGCAATTAAGCCAAGCACAAATTCTTCGGCATCAATCGAGAAACCTTTGCGTTTGATGTCCACCAGAGCCTTCTCAAGTTTTTCTTTGCTCGCGATCGTATTTGGCGTGACCTTCTCAAGTTTGAGATGGCTTAGGATTTTTTCACGATCATTGGCATCCATCTGCGATAAAAATAGCTTGCCGCTAGCGGTGCAGTGTAGGGGTACCCGAGAGCCAATATCCAGAGTGAGTCGAAGTGGCCACCGTGCCTCGACGCGATCCAGATACAGTACCTCGGTGCCGTCGAGAGCAGTCAGGTTGCAGGTCTCGCCCACTTCGTTGACGAGATCGGCGAGAACTTGGTGTCGCAAGCCTCTTAGTGAGTCATGCCTGAGCGCATCTAGCGCCAGCATGCGCAGCTCTCTGCCCACTCCAAAGCCTTTGTTATGAACGTTCTGCGTTAAGAATTGTTGTGCCGTCAGTTGAAGGCAAATCCGATGAACGGTGGTCTTGGGGAGTTGCAATTCTTCAGCGAGATCAGCAAGGGGTATAGGACTCGAGGAGCGTGCAACATGCCGCAGTACATCGAGGCTTCTGCGTGTCGTGCTTTGTTGGGGCGTGTCTTCTTGATCTTGCTCCGCAACTGATGCTGTTGCGCTTGCTTTTGTTGCAGTGCGTCGCGAAGGGGTAAGTCCTTGCCGGGTGCTTTTTTTAATTTTCGGGACGTTTCGTTCCACTTTGAATCCTCAAACTATTCCTAAAATTGGAACAAATTGTTCCATAGTTTTTTGAGAGGGTATATGGGGGTCTTTGATTACATTGTAGTGGGGGCGGGATCGTCGGGCTGCGCATTGGCGGCTCGGCTGTCAGAAGACCCGCGTGCTCGGGTCTTGTTGCTCGAGGCTGGGCCAAGTGACGACTCCATCTGGATTCACCTTCCGATCGGCTATGGCAAGACGATGTGGAGCAAGAAATACAACTGGTGCCTCCACACTGACCCAGATCCAAACATGAACAACCGCCAGATTTACTGGCCCCGGGGTAAGACCCTGGGTGGATCGAGTTCGATTAATGGATTGATTTACATCCGAGGCCAGAGAGAAGACTTTGATCATTGGGAGTCTCTCGGAAATAAAGGCTGGGGCTATAACGATCTGTTGCCTTACTTCATCCGTTCAGAGTCCAACCAACGCGGTGCCAGTGAGTTCCACGGCGGCTCTGGCCCCCTTAAAGTCTCAGATATCGGCGCTAAACATGAACTCATCGAGGCCTTTATTCGTGGGGCTAACTCGCGCGGCATTCCTAGAAACGATGACTTTAATGGGGCTACCCAAGAGGGTGTCGGCTACTACCAACTCACCACGTCCAAGGGTCTGCGTTGCAGCTCGGCCGTGGCTTATCTGAAGCCCGCAAAGCATCGTCCCAATCTGACCATCATTACCGAGGCACAGACAACTGGCCTGGTGATGGAGGGGAAACGTGTGGTGGGGGTTCGGTATCAGCGTAAAGGTGTGTCTGAAATCGCGCGGGCTGATCAGGAAGTAATTCTCTCCGCGGGCGCGATTCATTCACCGCAAATTCTGATGCTCTCCGGTATTGGCCCGGCCGCGCATCTGTCCTCACTGGGTATCCCCGTGTCCGTGGACAGTCCGGGCGTTGGTGAAAATCTGCAAGACCATTTGCAAATTCGCATGATTTACGAGTGCACGAAACCAATTACCACCAACGATCAGCTTCGGTCTTGGTTTGGCCAGGCCAAGATCGGTCTGCAGTGGCTACTCATGAGAAGTGGGCCCTTGGCGGTTGGTATTAACCAAGGCGGTTGTTTTGCGCGCACTGAACTTGTGCGGGATGGGCGGCCTGACATCCAGTTTCATGTGGCGACTCTTTCGGCAGATATGGCGGGCGGCAATGTTCACCCGTTCTCAGGCTTTACCGTGTCGGTCTGCCAGCTTCGGCCTGAATCTAGGGGCCGGTTGCGACTGAAGTCCGCCAATCCTTTCGATGCGCCATCCATGATGCCGAACTATTTGGCGACTGAATTAGATCGGGCAACAGCAATCTCCTCGGTCAGACTCGCACGTTCAATTATTCAAAGTGATGAGATGCGTCCTTACATTCGGAACGAGCATAAACCCGGATTTGATGCGCAGTCGGATCATGAGATTCTCGAGTTCGTACGCAACACTGGTGCCACCATCTTTCACCCGTCTGGGACATGCAAGATGGGCAACGACGGTATGGCGGTGGTCGATGATCAGCTACGAGTCCATGGTGTTGATCGTTTGCGGGTTGTGGACTGTTCGGTTATGCCAACACTCGTGTCAGGAAATACGAATGCCGCCGCAATTGCAATGGCTGAGCGGGCGGCTGACCTTATTCAGGCGGGCAAAAGCTAATTTTGTCTGTGTGAATCACGTCCTGTGATCTGGGGCGTTAATAACGAAGTAATCAAAAGGAGACGGAGTATGTTCAAACTAGTGAAGAAGGTGGTGGCGGCAACGTCAGTTGTTGCCATGAGCTTGTTAGCGACATCTGCTTACGCTCAGCAGACCTACCGTATGAAAATACAAACGGGTGTGCCGACGGCAAGTATCTATTTTGATCTGATGAAGAAGTTTGGTCAGCGGGTAGAAAAGATGTCAAACGGACGCATCAAGATGGAGATTCTTCCTGACGGTGCAGTGGTAGGCGCTTTTGGCATTCTGGATGCAGTTGATAAGGGTGTCGTTGATGGTGGTTTTGCCTGGACCCACTATTGGTCGGGCAAGAACTCCGCAGCAGCATTGTTCTCGAATCCGGCTGCTGGTGCTGGTACCGGTATGGACCAGCTCTCCCACATGGCCTGGCTAAGCGAGGGCGGTGGAAATGCGCTTTACAAAAAACTCTACGCAGAGGGTCTGAAGGTCAACATTGAGCCGTTCATGATTCAGCCGATGGGTCCCGATCCTTTTGGTTGGTTCAAGCAGCCCATCAAGTCGATCGATGACATGCGTAAGATGAAGTATCGCTCGCCACCCGGATTGACAGGCGAGATCTTCAAAGAGATGGGTATTACTGCAGTGGCAATGCCCGGTGGTGAAATCGTACCGGCTGCACAGCGTGGCGTGATTGACGCTGCTGAGTGGATCGGGCCTGCTGATGACATGATTCTTGGTTTTCACAATGTCTTTAAGCACTATTACCTCCAGGGTCTGCACCAGTCGACTGACGTGGGCGAGCTTTTGATCAACAAGACTTTCTGGAACAAGCTTCCTGCTGACCTGAAGGCTGTGATTGAGGGTGCTGTCCTTGCTAGCCAGGCAGAGACCTATACCTACAACGTTCATCGCAACGCTGTTGCATTGGATAAGCTGAAGCGTGAGCATAAGGTTACCGTGCATGACACGCCAAAAGAGTTCTACTCAGCTTTTATCAAGGCAACCAACACGGTGTATGACCGTGAAGCCACCAAGAACCCACTGTTTAAAGAGGTTCTGGAGTCTCAGCGTAAGTTCGCAAAAGTTGTAGTGCCGTACTGGACCAAAATCAATGGTCTGTACTACAACATCGGCAACGATTCGCCAAACAAGCAGTAAGCATCAAGAGCGGGGGAGGGGGACCTCCCCCCATCTTTTTTGGGGATTCTGAATGGTTAATTCTTCACTTGCGCGGTTTAGCAAGGCACTCGATAAAGTGGCCATCTGGTCTGGCGAAATCGTGTCTTGGATGATCGTGCCGATGGTACTGAGCCTCACTTACGAGGTCATTGCGCGTTATGGGTTTAGCTCGCCAACCCTGTGGGCCTACGACATGACCTTCATGCTCTATGGGTCTTTTTTCATGCTGGGTGCTGCCTATACGCTGCAGCGCAAAGGCCATATTCGTACCGATTCGTTTTATGGGTCATGGCAGCCTCGTACCAAGGGAATCGTTGATACAGTCTGTTATATCGGATTCTTTTTTCCGTTTGTGTATATCTTCCTGGTTACAGGATTCGAGTATTTTTGGAAGGCGTTTGAGACTAATGAAAAATTTGTCTCCAGCCCTTGGATGCCAATTACTTGGCCGTTTAAATTGTCGATGCCATTGATGGGGCTCTTGTTAGCCATTCAGGGCGTATCGGAACTGGCCAAGAGCATCTACGCTGCACGCTACAACAGCTGGCCAGATGAGGGAGTCCGCCATGAGTCATGAAGTCCTTGGCCTGGTTGGCCTTGCACTACTTTTCGTTGTAATTTTTATCGGGTTCCCAATTGCATTTACGCTGGGCGCCTTGTCGTTGATTATTGGACTGATTGCTCTGGGCCCCGTGGTGTTGGATCTGGCTGTGCTGCAGACCTTCTCCGTGATGCAAGATGCGGTTTTGGCATCAATCCCGTTCTTCTTGTTTATGGGGTTTTTGTTGGAGCAGTCTGGATTGATGGAGCGCCTCTTCACAGGCATTCAACAGCTGTTGGCGGGTCTACGGGGTTCTTTGTATCTGGCAGTACTCATCACAGCGACAATTTTTGCCGCAGCGACAGGTATTGTTGGATCGTCAGTGACACTGCTGGGGGTTATGGCTGCGCCTTCGATGACAAAAAGTGGGTATGACGTACGCATGTCAGCGGGAGCCATTACGGCGGGCGGCACATTGGGTATTCTGATACCACCATCGGTCATGCTGATTGTGATGGGACCGGTTGTCGGGGTGCCTGCTACAGATCTATTTGCTGCTGCTGTGATCCCAGGGCTGATGCTATCGGGCCTGTTTATCGCATGGTGTTTAGTGCGTTGCTGGATTAATCCGGCTCTTGGCCCTGCACTCCCCATGGAGCTGCGTCCGAAATCAAAGTGGCCTGTCGTTAAAGACCTGGCAATCGGCGTGATCCCCGTGATTGTGGTGATCCTGTCGACGCTTGGTGTGATTTTGATGGGTATTGCCACCCCGACCGATGCGGGTGCAATCGGTTGTGCCGCTACGTTCGTCCTGACGGTCTTGTCGGGCAAGTTGACGATTGCGAAGATCCGCGCCTGCATGCGATCAACGCTTGAGATCTCCAGCATGATTCTGTTGTTGGTGGTCGCATCTAACCTGTTCGGTGCCGTCTTCTCACGGCTTGGCAGCGCTGATTTCATCGCCAATGCATTGATGAGTCTGTCCTTGCCCCCGATGTTGATGTTGATTCTTATCTTGCTGTTGATCTTCTTGCTGGGCTGGCCTTTGGAGTGGGTTCCGATCGTTTTAATTGTCATACCCATTACCTTGCCAATCGTCCAGGCGGCGGGCATTGATCTGGTCTGGTTCAGTACATTGGTTGCAGTGACGCTGCAGACAGCATGGCTATCGCCGCCTGTCGCCCTGTCAGCGTATTTCCTGCGGGGTGTAGTACCAAGCTGGCGACTCACCGATATCTACGCTGGAATGCTGCAGTTCTTATTCCTGCAAGTGATTGCTGTGGGTATGTTGCTCGCTTTTCCCAAAATCGCAACCTGGCTGCCAACAGTGAGTTAGCGTTGATTTAAGTGTTTTTTGATTGTCTCCGGTGGGGCTCCACGCTGTTTCAGGTGGGGCCCCACTTTACTGTTGCGGCAATGTGCGGTTTATTTGGCCTTGGTTTTGCAGTTCCTGAAATTCACTTGTTCGGAGATCCGGTGCGCAAGGAGAGGGCAAGGACGGGATTTCCCGAGGCTACAAAGACCTGTAAATCTGAGATTCTGAACGGCTAATAAATCTAAAAAAGGAGACAAAATGTCCAAACTCAATCGTCGTCAGTTTGTTCAGGGTACGGTAGCAGCCGCCGCAATTCCCTCATTGGTGACTCAGGCTAATGCCCAGGCTGCATGGCCTACCAAACCAATTCGCCTTCTGGTGGGCTTTGCGCCTGGTGGTGGCACCGACATTGTTGGCCGTGCCTTGGCGCCAAAGATGGGAGAGGTCCTTGGCCAGTCCGTGGTGGTTGAGAATAAAGCAGGTGCGGCTGGCACTATTGCGGCGAATGAAATTGCACGTGCCCCGTCAGATGGGTACAACTTGTTGATGGGTCACTCGAACTCCAATGCGATTGCGCCATTCGTGCAGCCCAAAATTCCGTATAACCCAGCGACTGACTTTACGCCGATTACCTATCTTGGATACGTGCCCAATGTCTTGGTGGTGCATCCATCCCTGCCGGTAAACTCAGTAGCAGATCTTATTGCGCTGGCGAAGAAGAAACCTAATCAGTTGACCTACGGCTCTTCAGGTGTAGGCAGTACCCAGCATCTTGCTGGCGCGCTGTTTTGTAAGATTGCGGGTATTCAGATGATTCATATCCCTTATAAGGGCAGCGGTCAGGCGGTGATTGATCTGGTGGCAGGTCAGATTAATATGAACTTCGATACGATGCCACCGGTGCTTGAGCATATTCGTAGCGGTAAGTTAAAAGCCCTGGCGATCTCGACTCCAAAGCGTTTGCCGCAGCTCGCGAATGTACCGACTTTTGGCGAAGTGGGCATCAACGGTTTTGACGTTACAAACTGGTATTCGGTAATGGGTCCAAAAGGTATGCCAGCAGACGTCGTGAATAAGATTGATCGTGCGGTTAAGGCAGCGATGGCAGATCCCAAAAATAAATCTTCGCTAGAAGCCCAGGGCCTTCAGACAACCGGTGCCGCAACACCTGCCGAATTCGCAGCATTTCTGGCGGCAGAGCTTGAGAAGTACGCCAAGCTAGTAAAAGAATTAAATGTCAAAATTGCCGGTTAACCGGTTGATCGTCAATAAAGCCCGCTAACGTCAAATTAGCGGGCTTTTTAAATGATCTCTCGTTTGTTTCGGAACTCGAGTATTCGCGATGTTAACGTCGGCGGCGTTTCAATTCGAATTCGCCAACTGGGCTCGGGACCGCCGCTTCTTTTGTTGCATGGCCACCCACAGACTCATGCGATCTGGCATCGGGTTGCGCCTGAGTTAGGTCAGCATTTCAGTCTGATCTTGGCGGATCTTCGCGGCTACGGGGACTCTTCCAAGCCCAAAGGCGATAGCGATCATCAGAACTACAGCAAGCGAGTCATGGCCCAAGACATGGTTCATGTCATGGATGTTCTGGGTTACGAGAGGTTTGCGGTGCTCGCCCATGACCGTGGCGCCCGGGTCGCCCATCGTCTAGCGCTCGATCACCCCAATCGGGTCACGAAGATGGTGCTTTTGGATATCGCGCCAACCCTTGCTATGTACGAGCAGACCAGTGATATGTTTGCGCGCCTGTATTGGCATTGGTTTTTCCTGATCCAACCTAGTCCGACTCCCGAGCGTCTGATTGAAGCGGATCCTGGTGCATATATTCGGGAACTTATGGGCCGGCGCCATGCTGGACTGGGCCCATTTGATCCCTTGGCCGTTGAGGAATACGTCCGCTGTTTATCTCAGCCCGGTGCTGCGCATGGCTTATGTGAAGATTACCGAGCGGCTGCGTCGATTGACCTGGTGCATGACCGCGAAACGCTTAAGGCGGGCCAGAGAGTCATCGCGCCGTTACTAATCTTGTGGGGCGAGCAGGGGGTGGTACACCGGTGTTTTGATCCGCTTGCCGAGTGGCGCAAAGTTGCCAACGACGTGCAGGGCCAGACATTACTTTGTGGACATTACCTGCCAGAGGAGGCGCCGCAAGCCCTACTCGATGTCGCGCTGCCCTTCCTAAAATGATGGACTAGTGCTGGGTGTCTTTTGGGGTGACTGGGAGAAATTGTGGCGAGGTCAGCCCCATCGACACATAAATGCTGGTTAAGCCTTCCATGCCGACCTCGGCAGGGCTCACCCAGTCAATCGGAACGTAGAGTAGTCCGCCGCCTATGGGTACGGGTGCAGTTGGCACAATCACGGCGTAAGACGGCTTGTCTTTCACTATGACGGGCTCTGGTGAAGACAACAGTGCTAAGGCCGACACCCCGCCAGGCCCACCAAAATGAACCCAGATCGGCCGCATACTTTTGAGTTGTGCGTCGTCCCGCTTCGCTAATAAGTCTACAAATTTGTGGATGGTGTCGTAGACGGTTCGAACAACTGGAATCTTTCGAACCAGCTTATTGATGACCGCGGCAAATCCCTTTTGCAGTCCCTTTTCTACCAAAAACCCAAGGCCTAGCAGGGCCAGTACGACAATCACCAAACCAATTGCATAGCCGATCCATTCGGAACCACCTATGCCTAAGCCGAGTTTTGCCATCAGGCTGCCCAATGGGCTGGCGGGGCCAAGCCAATTAATGATGATGCCTACCACAAATGCAATGAGCAGTGCCGTTGCGATCAGGGGAAATGCTGCGAGCACACCTGCAACAAACATCCCCACAAGTTTTGACGATTTGGTGGCCATAGTCTCTGAGCAGATTAAGAGAATGTCGTTACGACTGTGCTAGCAGTGGCATCAGGTCCTTGCGAATATCTTTTGTGCCTTGTTGGGGCGCATAACGTTCGGTGACGTTACCGGCGCGATCAATAAGAAATTTTGTGAAATTCCATTTGATCGCCTCAGTCCCGAAGATGCCGGGTGCAGCGGACTTGAGGTGCATATACAGCGGGTGGGCATCTGGGCCATTCACATTCGTTTTCTGAAATATCGGAAACGTTACCCCGTATTGGGTCGAGCAAAAATTTGCGATCTCATCCGAATCCCCTGGTTCTTGTGCGCCAAACTGATTGCAGGGAAACCCAAGAATCTCAAATCCAGCATCTTTTACTTCGTCATAGAGTGACTGGAGCTCTGCGTACTGGGGCGTGAAGCCGCATTTGCTTGCGACATTAACAATCAGCAGCACACGTCCTGCGTAGTCTTGCAGGTTCTCGGCACGGCCATTTAGGCGTATAAGGGGGATGTTAGGAAGCATGGCCCCTATGCTAAGCCAAGGGCTGCCGAATCAGTAGCTACGGTCACCCCGGGCGGGGGAAATAGTGTTGGGTGCTTTGAAAAACAAAAGCCCCTGGGGTCAGGGGCTTTTGGGGTGTGTTTGGTGGCGATTCAGGGATTCGAACCCCGGACCTGCGGATTATGATTCCGTCGCTCTAACCGACTGAGCTAAATCGCCAAGACCCGCAATTGTAGGGCATTCCGGGGCTATACTCAACTCAAGGCGACCCCCGGCAAATGGGCCTGAAAGCGGCTACACGAGCCATTTGGGGGCTGTAAAGACCCACCAGGACTCAATGGCTTCTTCCAATATCAGCAGCATCACCCGCTGGCTATCCGACTACCGCGTTTTGTCCCGATATCGCCGGCAGTGGTTTCTGGCCCTTCTGTTTTTGCTACTCGCTGCCGGGGCAACCCTGGCGGTTCCCCTGGCCTTTCGGGATCTGGTGGATACGGGTCTGACGAGCAGTGCGATCAACCAGAAATTTCTGAATCTGCTTGCCCTTGCCGTCGTGCTTGCAATCGTGACTGCCAGTCGTTTTTATCCATTGTATCGTGACTGGGAAAC
>OGVO01000119.1_pt1 | contig 14574 bp, 19 predicted proteins | sample 1575771 | NCBI WGS metagenome assembly OGVO01 (sample SAMN07581527, study PRJEB24739) | freshwater metagenome | place: Singapore | collected 2015-01 | reverse complement strand
GGGACGGTGATATTGTTCAATCAAAAAGACATTCCCATTGAATGAACGCATACCACGCGCAGTGTACAAGTATATGTATATGTCACGATGGAACGCCTCATTCACTTTGTTTATTATATCATACTTCGGGACTGCGTTTTTATAATCCTCATCTGTCACGATTTCGCAAAGCGTTCCATCTACATCTACAACAAAACAGTTAACCATGGTTCTCTATTAGATTGAAATGCCGTTCATATACATGAAAACTAGAAGCGGTCCAATGAATATCGCCTAGCTCATACTGGTTTCTATCTGCGTTAAGATCATTCAGCAGTTTCTGTTGAACGTGTTTTTGCCATGCCAAATCGTTGCGATACCCAAAGATTGCATCGTTGCTTCTCATTAAAACATGACAAACAAGCTTAAAGTCACGAATGAAAAACTGGACTGCATACGTACACATGAAGTCTGACATTCCATTCTTATTGTAATCGACATGCATAGATGGTCGATTGTAGATCATCGTAGCCCGGCGAGAGAATGGCGACTTCTTAAGTTCATTGAGTACGTGGTGGTACTGGTTTCCGTTTGCTTCAGAATAGATACACCATCCATAATTACTATTGATGAACCCGTCCTTATCTGCAACCTGTTCCCAGATAGCAGGCGTCTTACCTGGAATATCTTTCACGCTCAACGATTGCGATTCATACCATTCTTTTTCACGACGGATATAATCATGGTTAAGTTCACCGAACACACAGTCCTCATCTGCGATGAAAGTTGTGCCAACAATCTCGACCATCTTAACGCCGGTTTTGTCTATTACAAAATCACCGTCGCGATATAGATGAATCAACTCGGCACGAATATCTTTAACTGTATTACGAATCATGATTAGCCTTTCCAACGGTCATCGCACTCAGGTGCTTCTTTAGTTGTCTGAATAAGAATCATCATCTGTGTTAGAGCATGCGACAAATGAGGAAGACCGGATTCTGAATCAGTATCCTCACCATTCATGAATGCTAACAAATGCCGTTGAATAGAACTATAGTGTCGGCTATATTTGTATTCATGCAAATCTTTTCGCCAATTATTCTCACCATACTTAGATGCGCCAAACCCAAACACTCTCGCAGCCTCAATAATTGAATCTGATGGCACCAGATGGATTTTTGGTTTCTCGGTATCGTATTTCATAGAATTTCTGTCAACAGTCCGTGGTTATTAGCATGAGAAGGTGAGACCCAGCCATTGGGTTTAATTAAATCAGGAAGACCCATTGGATTTGGTCTAGATGGCTTTATACCGACATCTTTGTTCATATTCGCAGTATGAACTTCGCCCCATGCTCGCTGTACATCGACCCTAAACATATTGAGCGTACCTATAGCAATAACCATTAGGTCAATCAGACCATCAACCACTTCTTCCGGGTCGCGGTTCTCTACTGCTTGGAATGTCTCCTGAAGCTCCTCGTTTAGCATAGCTAATCTAAAGTTCAATAGTAGTCGCTGTTTCTCTGGGGGTGCAGTTTCCACCCAATCTAAAACACCATACTTGGTCAGCATTTCTTGACTGTCATCGATCATACTCATATTATATCACACACCAGGATTAAAATTTGAAGTCATCAAAACTTTTTTGTGGTTTCTTGGTCTCAGCCACGGGTGGTTGATAACCCGATTCAGACAGACCTTGCTGAGCAGATTCCTCTAGGTTATATAGTTTCATCTTTGACCGATCAATTCCCACAACAAACTTCCTATTGGCCGCTATATCCGAGTATCGGTTCTTGAGAATCTTGATCATTGTCTGGCCTAGATCATCTAGTTCTTCTGTACGAATGATTGAAAATACAAGATCGGCAGTCATCACTGTAGCAATACTTTCACTGATTGACGACAGTTCAAGCTCTGTGTTACCAAAGCCAGACCTATTAACCTGCATGGCAGATAGAACCGGCATATTATATTCTACACCAAGTGCCCGCAGTTCTTCACTGACACTCTTCAGTAGTGAGTATGTATTAACATTACTACCTTGTTTTAGTCTGGCTGATGTGCAGATACCGAGGTAGTCAACGATCATTACATCGGGTATGAAGTTCCTCTTGATCTTCAGTTCTTCAATCAGTGCTCTAAAGTGACCAGAATGTGCAGCCCCGGTCGGATACTCCTTGACCACCAATTTACCATTGCTACGACTTGTAATCTTCGCAATCTTGGTCATGAACTCATCCTTGGACATTTTACTTAACTGATCAATACTAACGTTCATTAGGTTAGCATCAATCCGTTCGGCAATCCTCTCCTCGGACATTTCCATTGAGATGTACATCACATTCTTACCCGAGGCTAGATAGGAAGCCGCGGCATGACACAGAAACAAACTTTTGCCGCCGCCAGAGTTATGAGACGACACCCCCTCAGTATAATATCTATGATTAGGATGATCTACAGTTATATCAACAATCGGTATTTTTTTGCCGGTCGAAAAGATATATGCATCTTTATAACCATCTTTAGTCAAAACTTTAAATTTATTGTTTTCGTAAAATCCCGCTAAATCTTCTGCAAACTGCCAGCCAGATTCAGTTTCAAAAAGATGTTTTCCGGAGACACGTAGTCTTGTCTGGTGATCTGTAGTTTCTAATATATATTCAAAGTTTTCACCTTTGTCGATATATCTAGTAACTCCAACCCACCCATCGGGCGAATCTACTTCAACTTCGAAATCTTCCGATTCAATAAACTGGCGAATAGAATGGATGGGAAGATCAGATTCAATAAAAATATCACTGTTCGTCATAAAGTCCTAACATTTCAAATCTTTGTTTCAGTTCTTCCAGGGAATCTGGAAATTGATGATGATCATTCCAATGGAATAATCTATGTTGTTCAAATTCTGTCTTGAGTATGTATCTACGACAGAACGGACATAAAAATTTTGTCGTTTGGTCCATAAAGACTATTATATCATACTGACAAAATAACTAAATAAATAGTGACGGTCGCGGTATCCCCATACCCACCGTCTCTAGACTATCACCACTTCAAGGAGACTATATGTCCAGCAAATCTATTTATATTAGACTATATGAATCTATCTGTGAAGATAGAAAATCAAAACGTGATCAATATGGACCCGGAAGCGGGCTTCATGAACATCATATTCTGCCAAAACACTCCGGTGGGACAGATGATATTCACAATCTTACATATCTGACAGTTAGAGAACATATAATCGCCCATTTTTTACTTTGGAAGATAAACCGTGATGTAAATGATTTAAGATCAATGAATATGCTTGGAGCAAATCTTTCTGTAGAAAAAAGACGAACAATTGGTAAATGGTGTTATGAAAATAAAATAGGTTGGCACAAATATACTAAAGAAGAAAAATCTCGTATTGGAAAACAACAACAGTTGGATAGAATAGCAAACGGAAAAGAAAACGAGTGGGATTTTTGGGGATCTAAAGAAGGAAGACTACTTCGGAGTTCTATGGGAGGTAAAAAAGGTGGCAAAACAACTGCAAGTAAACAGCTCGGCGGTTGGTTCTGTTCAGATCCGGAAGAAAGAAAACGGCTGACATCTCTCGGTGGGAAAATGGCACCAAAATTCCCGGTTTTTGATACAATCAATAGTATTGTGAAAAAATTACACTCCGATGAAGAAAGAAAAGAATTTTTACTCAATAATCCGTCATTTATTTTAGGATATGGTTCTAAAACATGTGATATTAGTAAAAAACCGAAATTCCCTTGTTGCAATATAGAATTACAGCAGCGTTTATATTTTGTGACTAGAGAAGAAAGAGATAATTTTGTAAAAGAAAACCCGGAATGGATACCCGGGCGTAATCTCAAAAAGTAATTTTCTTTCGGATCCGGACACGAACTTTAGTGTCCGGATGAACACATTCCGCGACGACAAGTGCCAATGATTTTCGAGTCAGCCCACCCTTGGTTACTCTGTTCAGCATATTCAGATCAAATGGAATCCGTTCCTCTTTTCTGGTATAGAACTCGTACCTAGATTCGGCATCATCTTCATATGAATGACCGACCGCAGTGTCAAATGAGACAGATAAAGCATCCTGTAGTAACTTTGGAATACTATCTTGTGATAACTTCTGATCGGAACCCTCGATAATTTTAATTGACTTCAGAATAGCATTGTAGACACTCTTTTCCTTACAGAACCGCTCGGTCTGTTCAATCAACCAATCCTTATTTGCCGGGGGTTCAGTACCAATAGCCTCAACAATCTCAAGTGAAGAGGTGAGTTCAGAATCGGATAAGTCTGTCCGTTGCATTAATTGAATTCTAAGTGCCCCCTTTGTCGGGGGACTATTGAACTTGGTATAGAATGAGGAAATTTCATCGATCAAAACCGCCTCGGATTTATTGCCAAAATATGGCTGCTCGATGAATGGTAATACCTTTCGTGCATATTCCTCTAGAGTAACCAGATGGTTAATAATAGCCCGTTCAATTATCAATCTCTTTCCCTTCAACCGCAGCGGTTAGAATATCTTCAATATAATCTTCGATGAGCTGACCAAGTTCATCGGCGTCTTGTTCCATTATAACACCTTTGACCAAAGAATAATCTACGGCCACCTCTGAGGTGGCACCAAATGAGATATTATTGATCACAAATGCTTTACCAGAGAACTTGCCACCACGAATCAAGACTGGATAAAATCCCCCTGGTAACGTGGTGGTTTTATCAATGAAAAACTTGACCTTAGACATCTTCTAGCTGTTCATCGATTGAAGCATCTGACATAATAGAACTCTGCCCTAGCATATACTTCCTCTCAACCGCACGTTTAAATTTATCATTATTAATAATGGGTACCCAGAAAGAATCAGTATGTGTATCCTTTTCCCGAAATTTCTTATCTTCAATCTCACCTGTCTCAATATCAACACGTGAGTACCAGCCGTTAGATGGCTTTTTGACGAAACCTAGATCCTGTGCAATTTCTAGCATACCAGACCACTTCTGAATCCCACCCTCGTACATGACTGTAAATGGTAACTTTGATTTTTCTTTAACGCGCCGCGATTTTTCAATGTTCATGGTGAAAGTCCACCCCATCAGTTCGGTTCCATCCTTCTCTTGAGATTTACCAAAGATGATAACAGTATCGCTACTGTACATCGGACCGGTGTTATGAGTCACAACACCATTCTCCAATACATAATGCTGAACATCTTCAACTGAGATATCATACACTGATTTTTTACCGACTGGGCGGATAAATGTAATTTCGGAAGTACGTTCATATAAATTAAAATTACGAACAAACTTCCCTGGACTAAGATTTTTGGCCTCCACCCATTTATTATCAATCATGAACGGATGGTTCTCAGAACAGACAACCTTATATCCGTCTTTAAATTCAATTTCTAGACATTCCGGGGTACCATTTTCTAATGTATCTGGGTTCCAAGTATGAGTTACTTCTTTTTCCCCAGACATTGTAATGACCGTGTCTCCAACCACAAACTGCTCGATAGCTTTGAGGCCATTGGGTGTTTGAAGAAGTGTCCCTTCAACTAAACAACCGCCACTCATGATTGCGCGTGAATATGTTTCTTGTGACATGTAGATGTGATTCACAGCAACACAAGGTATGTCTTTCGTTGTCAGATGTGGTGTGATAATACGGAATAGTGATTTTAATGTCTTTGCACGGGACATGTCTGCCACAGATTTGCCCTCTAGAGCATCTTCGGATTCCTTTTTCGATGCTAGGTTACCCACCGAGTCAATAAAAATGATAACCTTATCACCACGTTTAATCTCATCTAATCTTCTGGAGATATCAAACTTTAATTGTTCAATGTGCTCAATTGGAATATGGATAACCCGATTAGTATCAATGCCATTGGATTCAATATACTCTGGGGTAACACCAAACTCCGAATCATAGAATAGACAAACCGCATCTTTATATTTTTTCATATAAGACTGGACCAATACTAATCCAGCCAATGATTTATAGTGTTTAGACATACCAGCTAAAATTGTCAATCCAGATGTTAAACCGCCATCTACTTTACCAGATAGAGCAATATTGAGAATTGGATATGGGGTTTGTACCTGATCCTTCTCAGTAAAGAATTCTGATTTTGATAGCACAGACGACATTTTAATTGTGCCGGCACTCTTCATTCGATCTAATAGTGAACTCATTTATTTTCCTTTGTGTGGTTGTAGTTTTGATTGAATGGACTACATTTAACCATTATCCGAAGAAACTGTCTAGTGAGGATTTCTCCTCTGAATGCCACCCAATTGGTGCCAGCATAATATCTAGACCAGAGACAAAACTTTTCTCGAATTGTACATTATAATCCACGTAACTCTGGAGATTAAATTCCGGTGGTAGATGACTGTCCGCGGGAATAGCCAGGACATTTTCCTTGAATGGATTGGGCATCTTGAGGTAAAAGAACTTGATCTTTGACCCCTCGCGGATTAGTGGATACTTACCCGTTAGTTTATTGACCTTGATGTAATGATTGTACATCAGGACCCCACGGACCTGAATTGGACAACCCTTCTTGTAGATAGTAGTCGAATCTGAGTATTCCTTTAGGTTATTCGCACCACGCGGAAAGGCTATAGCATCGACGGGTAACCCCATGAACTCATCCCGAACCGACTTGATGTATCCCTGTACGGTTTTCTCATCTGTGTTGAAAATAAGTTCTAGGGATTCTTTTAACTTAGCACGAATGAATGCTGGTGTTGAACTGCGAACCAACTCCAACCCAACTGTCTTGATCTTTGGTTTAACATAGGTTACACCCTCGGAACTATGAACACGCATAGCATACTTTTTGCGTGCCAAGAATAATGATTTATCCGCCACAGCCTCGAGCTTGAAACTGATCTTGTTATCGAAAAAGTTTAACTGATCTGAGATTCTACTGCAGATATTGTTGATTTCTTCCTGTAGAATGTCAACCGCGATTTTCTCCAGTGATTTGACAATAATCGATTCGGGTTTACCAGATAGGAATTTAGTGGCAACTGGATCAAGGCAGAAATAACAAGAATCCGTATCCCCAGCAATCATGTACTTAACATCTGTAGTCTTGAACCGTTTATTGAGTGCTATGTCAATATCACGTTCAATGGACCGTAGAATATACTGACCAGTCAATGTAATTGATTCGGCTACATCGGGATTGAAGAATCGGAATCCTTCTTGGGCATATGCCCCGAAAAGTGAATTGAGCAGAATTTTGATAGCCATCTGTTTTGCATTGAGTGATGCAATCTTTGACTGCAAAACCGGATTCTTGGTCTGTTCATACTCCGCAGTAGCCTGCAGCATCTTATTCTTTGTACTTTTCCGCTCAGACATCAGGTCAGCGATGATCTTACCCAAGAAACCCTCTTTGCTTCGATCAAACATCATACCGATGGCAGAGATTGCCGCATTATCAAAACCAGCCAATGTACTGACTCGTTCCTCAGATTCAGGATCACGTCGCAGCAACTCATCTACACCAAGTTCAATTTTACCCAGAACCGTGTCTGGGCTGATATTCAATGATCGCATGATAGATGGGTATAGGCTCGTGGCATCCAGAGATACAGTCCAGCCATGTAACCCAGTAATTGGTTCTTTGACATACCCACCCTCAATGCTACGATTGACTACACTGGCACGCTGGGGAACCGTAATCTTCTTGCGCAATAGAGTGTTAGTGATCATCGAGTCCCAGAGTTTGACCGGGCTGAATACATCGTCATAGTTGATTTTAGCCATATAAGCCAGGGCTAGAGCTACATCAATTAACTTCAGTTTCTTGTCAAGATCGGTAACCAGCTTGACGTCAACCACGTTATAAGCTGTAAAGATATCCCAATGATTATCAATAGAATCATTGAAGTCTTTGCCGGGTAATTCAACCTTGGTATGACCAAGTTCTTCCTGACTGATGAAACCCAGAGAATAACTTTCCCGAGGATCGTATGTGAACTTTTTATAGAGTGCCAGATAATCCAAAATGGCTAGACCGGGAATTGTACACTTGACTTCCTCTGTGCCTTTGACAAACAATTTTTCAATGCGGCAGATATCCCAGGGCCCCAGCATACTAGATTCACCCTCGCCCAGTACAAGTTCAATCCTATTGGCTAGGTACGGAATATCGAAAGTCTCAATGTTCCAACCGGTAACAATATCTGGATCAATCTGTCGCCAGAACTTTAGGAACATGTGTAGCAGATTGGCTTCATCTGTACATAGGATGTACTTTGTATCATCACCAGAGTATGGTTTACATCCAAAGGTATAGCATTGCTCGGTGTTCATATTCTGCACGGTAATGAGGACAACTTCACATGCCGCACTACTGGGGTCAGGAAAGGAATCCCCGACTCTGGTCTCAATATCAATTGACCACATTGAGATTTTAGATGAATCTGGTTCAATATCCCATGGATACCGTTCACCCATAAATTGGAGAGTATAGTTCAGCTGACCGTAGATATCAAATCCGCTAACGTCAGAATACTGCTTGATAAAGTCCCGAGTTTCCTTGATCGAACCTGGTTTGACAGACCTGACCGGTTCACCCTTTAGTGTTTTCCACTCAGAATCTGTCTCGGACCTATCTGTGACATAAATTGTCGGTGACCACTTGATTTTATGGTGCCGCTTGACACCATGCTCGTCAATCTCCTTCAGGAGGATATTAGAGCCATAGACTGAACAGTTAGTATAGAATGAATTCATAGTTTCCCAAAACGAAGCATGCACAAATCATAGACACAATCTGATACCGGGTGGTGCTTGACAACCAGACCTTCAGACCAATCCGGACACTGCTCTGGATCAACTTCAACATACCCATTCTTGGAAGTATTGGGATACAGGATATCAATCGCAGTTCTGACGTCTCTGTACCTATTATAACCAAAAAGTGGAGATTTTAATACAGACTTGAACAAATTATCCATGCAAGGTCCGTCCATGGAACCGCGGACCCAGACAAAGGCTGTATCATCATTCTTGGACTTGACCCAATCAATGCAAGAATCTACAGCCTCGACTACGGACACATCTTTATCCGATGGGATGTAACTATACTTGCGCTGAATCTCACCCTGTTTTTTCCACCAAGTCAGAGTATCTTTATCTACTGTCCGACCATACTTGGAGATTTGTTCCTTGGCATTCAATTTGACGAACAAGGAGTCCTTGAGCATCTCCTGATAGTTTTTGACTGTTGTATCTTTGACGTACACAAGACCAATTGATAGAATGACCGAGGTAGATTCAATACCCAGGGTCTCAATATCCAGTGCGAAAATTTTGATTCTCCTTAAATAATAGGCTAACGTCACAATATCAAAAAATATAAATAATTGGTAGTCGCGGAGCGGTTATCTCCCACTACCTCTAATCATAAATGAAAGGTATCTATGATCAGCAAACAACAGTTATGTGAAATTTTGAGTAGCAAATCAATTAAACACCATTATATCAGAAGATATGTAAATTTTATTTTTTCGTGTAAAGATCTGGTGCTTGAAGATGAATATTCAGAAAAACACCATATTTGCCCCAAAGCAAAAGATTTGTTTCCAGAATTTTCATCGTTCAAAGAACACCCCTGGAACTGCATAAGACTTTCGCCGAGACATCACTATATAGCCCATCTAATGTTACATAAAATATATGGGGGTTCAATGACATTTGCCTTACATTGTTTAGCATACATGTCAAATTCCAGTCAAAATAGAAGACGAAGTAGATTATATGAATCAGTAAAGCTCGAATATTCTAAATTAGTTTCTCAAAAAAACTCGGAAAGAATGAAAAAGGTGGGAGAAGAAGGGAGACATCATTGGCAGACAGAAGAATTTAGAGAAATTAGAAAAGAGGAAACGCGAGAAAAAAATATTCAGAAAGTTAAAGATGGTTCTCATCCGTGGTTAAAGGGAAATAGATCAGAAGAACACCGGAAGAAATTAAGTGATGCCAAAAAAGGTAATCAGAATGCGGCAGGCAATGTACACTCTGAAGAAACTAAGCGTATTATTTCAGAAAGAACGTCAGCTGCCGTAAAGGGGAAACCTAAAAAACGTGGTATTTGTTCAGGATGTGGGAAAGAAACTTCATTAGCCAATCTAACTTTATATCACGTCAAATCATGTGGCCACATTAAAGATTCTGTTTAGTGGTACTCCTTATAGATAGTACCATTATATCACAAAAGATGGCTTGTTTATAAAAACGCTAAAAAATCTTTAACATTATTAATAACTTAGGGAGCAGAAAATCACTAAAAACACATTGGATATAGGGTACCAACTGTTTTGTTAACTTAAATGTTAACTAAACGCATGATTTCCGGAATGTCTAATCAAATCAATCAGTTAAGATCATCGATATGCTTTCCCTCAGCGCATTCATCGATGAATGCCGAGGCTTCTGCCTCATCTTGGAAAAACCGAATCATAAACAATGTAGGGTGGAGTCTGTTCATGATTAGAACCATGATATTATGATAATCGCTCACACTAATTCTAAAGAGCCATTCCTTCTTTAGGATCATTGGGAAAACGGATAATCTTCTGATACGTGCCATGAGACTAAAGGGGACAAAATGTCCCCTCTTGATTAAATCACAGAATCTTCATTAAGCAGTTGCGGGTGGGCCTTGGCGTCCGGCGCAGTGATATTGATCCGCTTTGGCTTGGATTCATCCGCCAATAGGTTTTCAAGATAAATCTTAAGGATACCATTGATCATCTCTGCACCTTTGACATCGACATAATCCGATAGGGTATATGTGCGCTCAAAGCCACGATATGCAAACCCCTGATAGATTAGAGTACCGATATCTTTTGATTGATCATGTCCTTTGCTCTTGACATGCAACAGATTCTTATCTAGAGTGATTTCAATATCACCAATTGAGAATCCCGCCACTGCAATTTCAATGACATATGTATTTTCATCCGTCTTGCGAATGTTATATGGTGGAAAGGTTGGTTTACCGGCAGTCGGAACAAAGTCAAACACCCGATCGAACCCAATACCAGTTTTCCATAGATTGTTTACTACTTTATGTAAGTCAGTTCTCATTTTAATCTCCTTAAAGGCTGATGAAGTGTAGTCCCCGAAGGCGACTACATTTAGGGAATGGTTCCCTAAACTTGTTGCTGCTGAGCACGTTTGCGGTCGCTCAGCATGGCATATTTTGGTCTGATGATCCAGTTTTTCTTCTCACTATACGGAATGATCTTGATATCATTTAATCCCGTAGTTGGTAAATCACCCTTACTGATGATCTGACATAGGCCCCATTGCTCCAATAGTTTGGCTATAGTATTCCTTCGAACCAAATCACTCATTGTCATATCAAAAGGTTTGTTCTCAAGTGCGAACATCTCCTTAAAATGGACAATAAAATATCTACCGCGCTTATGTAGAATATGACAACTAGGATATAGGATCTTTTCCTTTTTACCAGAGATACCAATTCTTGATAATGTCTCACGGATTTTCAAGAATGAATCTGGATCATCAAATGTGATTTCCAATAATTGTTCTGGTCCAGTCCATTCAACTAACACTTCATATTCATGCATGTTTCCCACCTGTATTCAAAGAGTCTCTAATTAAATCCAATTTAGACTTATTTAGTAATTTTGAATACTGTTCGGCGATTTTTCTATTGCATTTATATGCTGTCTGGATTAACTGCAATTCTTCATCCGGAATAGTCTTAGCCCATTTATTGAATGGACGTCTTTTCTTTTGCACACTATCATACAATAATCTATAGTGTGTATCATTGGACAACCGAGTGTTATTAACCATCTGTGCTAACATAACAGTATCATAGTTATATGACAAAGCCCTGTTAACCATGAACTGACTATACTCACCCGGGGAGGTCTCATCATTCCAAATTGGAACCTTACCGGATGTTATACTGTTAATGTAATCAAAAACAGAAGCCATATCATTTCCACTGTGCCGTGACCATGATTTCAACGCAGAAGGCTGCAATCAGAATTTCTGCATCGACCGAATGGGTAGCCTTGAACCCATAGTCAGATAGGATGAGAATGATCTGAGGAATGCACTTAGGTTCGAACAGATCAAAACCACGGTCATAGACCTCACGGAATAAAATCTGCGGATCTACATCAGAATGAGAACCCACCCACTTGCGAACCGTTCCAAAGTCCTTGTCCTTCATAGCTGCGAACAGCTCAGAGAATGTCTGCTCTGCTGTATTGGCTAGGATACCGGCATCAATCTCACCGCCCATTGAGTACCGCTGTAGTTCATTGAGTGTGCGCCGAAAATCCGGAAAGAACTTTGTCACCAATTCTGCTACAACTGGTTTCTGGTACTTGACTCCCTCATTATCAAGGATATAACAGACCCGCTTGAAGAACTTGCTGGCTAGTTTCGGCTTTTCTACAGCATCGACATTGAACCCGATATTGACACATCGACTACGGATCGGGTCAATGACCTTGTTCACGTGGTTAGTGGTAAAGAAAAACCGAGTTGAGGTAAATGATTCTACAACACCTTTAAGAGCATTCTGGGAAATAGAAGTTACGCCATCAGACTCATCGAATAATACAATCTTTGCACCACCAGAAAATGATACAGATGAACTAAATGATGTTACCCGATCACGAATAATATCAATAGATCGTTCTAGTGAGGCATTGATGTACAGTAGATCGGCCCCGAGGTCATTGGCGATGACTTTACAGATTGTAGTCTTACCCGTACCCGCGGAACCATGTAGTAGCAGGTTAGGAATATTGTTACCAGAAATTGCTTCCTGAATCATTTTCTTGGTTGATTCAGGAAGAATTACATCGGCTAGGGTAGTGGGACGATATTTCTCCGCCCAGACTAAGTTGTCAATGCTCATAATATATTAAATGTGTTAAGATCAGGCTTCAGCAGCTACGTACACAACCATATCACTAGCCTTGGCTGTCCAACGGGTGATCTTCTTGAATGAGATAGCTACAGTATAATCCTGATTGATCATCTTCAGATTCTCGGTCTTCACTGAGGTCTTGAATTCATGCTCAGTAGCACCAAGTGTGATACGGAATGTGTTGCTCGATGAGTTTTTGGAATCGCCTACAATCAGTTTCAGAGTACCATCTTGACCAACAATACTCAGTTCATTGGCTTTGAGCACAGATGCAGTCCGAATAATCTTTGCCAGATTAGTTGCAGTCATCTCGAACTCAACATCCGGGGTCGGGAACACGATGTTCTTGGCTGGTGGCAAGAATAGCACAGATGGGTCAGCAGCATTGAACATGATAGCATCATCACCATGGGTAATGGTTGCAGTTCGGGTCGTAAAATCAATATCCGGAGCCTCAAACAGGCTTAGCACACCCAGGAACTCTGATAGGTCATAGATGTAAAAATCTAAGGGGAATACATCTGGTACAGTAACCGTAGCCATGATGTTCTTCTGAGGACTAATGGTCTTCAGTACATTACCCTTGGATAGACAGATGTTCGGATTGATGCCCGAAAAGTTTTTTAGAATGTTCAGAGTTTCTTTTGACAAAAGCATGGTGTATTTTCCTTAACAAAGATTAAATTATATCACAGGGTTGGTGGAAGATTATTTTGGAGAGTTGCCTAATGGCAATGGAATGCCAGACTCATGTGAATCTAGTTCAAACATGAGACAACAAATAGCATGAGCTAGATGGTGTTCGTTTGTCTCGGGGTCAATTAGTTCACCCTTCAAGACTGAATTGATATGTCTTAGTGCGGCATTGCGATACCGAAACTGACCATCAGGTACATATTTCCAGTTATTTATGGAATACTTAGTTGCCCCGAAAGTCAGCACCCTAGCCACAGCTTCTAGAGCATGGGGCGGCACTAGAGCCATCTGGGGTTTTTCTTGATCAAACTTTTTGCCTACAGTCATTTAAGTCTTTCCTCAGTTGCTCAATTTCGGCTGCCGCCAACTCCAATAGGTCAGCAATACGGTCCGGCTGACCCTCTTGAACTGACTTGCGAGTAGGTATTTGCCTACGGATTTCAGCGCGCTTCTTGAGCAGGAACACTACGTCCTTTGATTCCATAATTCATTAACTCCTGTTGATATAGTGGTTCCAGTTCTGGGTCAACCTCCACCGGTTCATCTGGTTCAATATCCAATGAGTTCTTCTGGGATGGGAAAAAATATACACCCCGTGAGATAGCATTGTGAGTGATCATCCATAAGGCTAGACCCACCTTATACTTAGGGTCCTCTGTCCGTTTAGACTTGAAGAACTCATGGAATTCATGTATCTGTTGGAAAGTCACAGTATCTTCTACCTCCGGGTAGAACATCTCAACTAATGTCACCCATCGCTGTTGGGCCTTGGAAAGATTTTGCCACATTAACATACTATACTCCGATCAAAATGTGAGTTTTTCAATTAAGGTAAGAGCAGCACGAAGTGGGTCTACATCTTTTTTGTCCACAGCTTTCTGCGCGGCTAACCATGCCTTCAAACGTGCCAAATTTACCTCCCTGGCACTTAT
>OGVO01000118.1_pt1 | contig 14582 bp, 21 predicted proteins | sample 1575771 | NCBI WGS metagenome assembly OGVO01 (sample SAMN07581527, study PRJEB24739) | freshwater metagenome | place: Singapore | collected 2015-01 | reverse complement strand
GTTTCCCAGCCACGATAGGGGCAGAGCTTAAGTAAATCAGGATTCATCTGTAGAACTGTGGTAACCCCATTCTTCCTTTCCTTCCTTACCCTATTAGCGCTTGAAGCTAACCCAGTTACACCCCTACTTAAGCTCTCTCCTATCGTTATCCTTCCAGCGCTAAAATCTACATCCTTCCAGCGTAAACCCACCGCTTCACTAGGACGACATCCAGTGTGGATAAGGAAATAGACAAAATCATGGTAGTGACCATTAGAGTAAGTTTTGAAGTAATCCAGAATTCGATTTAACTCCTCAGATTGGAATACTTCTACCGCTTTATTTGCAGTTTTAAGCGCTTTAATTTTGGCGTAAGGATTACTAGCCCTATACCCTTCATTGACGCACCATAGGCCGAAAGAGCGTAGGTAGGTAAGCCTTTGATTAAAGGTTACTGGTGAGAGTTTTTGCTTCATAGCCTGAATTACCTTTTCAGCTTCACCATGCTCTAAGAGCGCCTTATAGCAAGGTTTGTAATGAACCTGATAGTTTCTTTCGGTAGGCTTAATTTCCTCAACGTAAAGCTTAAATAGTTCGCTATCCGTTAACCCGTGCTTAGACCAGCTAGGCTGAATATTCAGTGAGCCTACCTTGTAGCGCTGAAAAGTAAAGTCGAAATTCTGAGTCATCCATTCATATTCAGCTTTACTCTTTAACTGGGTAGCCATCCCTAAGTCATTGGTTCCGAGATAGACTACTTTCCTTTTTCCTTCCAGGGTAAAGGTAAGGCGGTAACTTCCTTTATCCTGCGATAAATTGAACTTCATTTTGTTGATTCCTCTGTAAAGGTTTAGTGATTCCAGCTATCAAGTAATCACTGGTCAGTTTTCTACCAATTGGGTAATTGATGGGTATCTGTTGGTGAGTGATTAAGTAAGCTTGGATAGCTCTATTATTGCACCCATTAACTTTGAATGAGTTATAGACCTTTTAGGCTAGCTCTACGTTTCAAGCGATTTAGCCTATAGGTTCTATCTAGGTTCTATCAAAATCTATACCTAATCCTTCATAACTGAAAAAGTATTATACAAATCTATAATGCTTTTTTTCGTAAGAACCTATGGAGGATTTTTAGTAGCAATGGAAGAAAAAAGTTCAATTTGTACTAAAACTGTACTATTCACCCTGGTAACGGTATCGCCTCTCTTAACTACTGGGGAAAATGTGGATAATTTCTTGCCTGGTAGAGGGATAACCCTACCTAGTTCAAGCCGTAGCGCTCCTTACCTTGCTTGTAGCTAGATAGGTCAACTTATCCAGTCAAGTCAATTTTAAGCGCCAAATATAGAGGGATACATCATGGGAAAGGGAGGAGCTAGGCCAAATAGCGGACCTAAGCCTAAATTTGAACACTTGGGATATACAGGGCCAATGAAAACTTACCGGTTGCCTAGCGGCATAACTAGGAGCGAAATGGAAGAGCTTATAAGGATATGGCTTGAGATGAGGAAATCCAAAAATAGGTAAGAATACCTATTGATGTATTATGCTCTATTATGCTTTATTGAAATTGTTGAATACATCACGAGTTCAACGGGGAGAGAGAGCTAGGAACTTAGTTAAAGGAAGTTCACAGATGCTCATTCTTTAATCGTTGAATTCATCACGTATTCAAAGTTACTCCTTCCTTCAAAGGTGAATTATATGATTCGTCGCTATGAGTTCCGCACATCTGACATCGAAGAGCGCTCCTTAATGCTTATTCGTATCACTACCCTTAAGACTGGTGAAAAGCGTGAGGCCAAGTGTGGTTTCTATCGCTATCAGGGCAATGACGGTAAAGGGAACCCGGTTTATCGGGATGTTGACGGCAACTTTAAGCCACTTGAAGAGCTAACCCTAATTGATGAAGTTTGGGATTTTAAGCAGTCCTACGCTGAGTATTTCCTTGGGGAAGTACCAGGCAAGCAAGCTGAAGAGTCTAATATCATGTTTAAGTCTTGGAATCTGAACGCTTATGTACTTTGTCGCTACCTGAACATCTTTGTTCATCAGTCTGTTAGACACTGTACGGCGCTAATTGATTTGATTGATAATGCTTACGGTCGCTCATTAGTTCGTGCATGCCGTACTTGGACTGCTAACAGCTTTGATGTAGTGTCAGCAGGTGAATACGAGATTATCACTGGCATTACTCACACTAGACCTACGCAAATCATCAACCTTCCTTCACTTGCCTTTCATGCTAATTGGTTAACCAGAATCACCGAATTAGAGCATTGGGTTAACGAGCAAGAGCAAGAGCAAGAACAATCTTTGCCCATCACACCTAAACGGATTCGCTTGCACCATATTGATAAAGCATTATCTGAAATAAGAGCATGCTGGGCAATTACAAAGCGAAAGTGCATCCTACCAGGAGATGAATACAACAATCCCCGTCTGTGTTATCACATCCACCCTGACTCATCCTATCCTGATGCTCTTAGTATTAAGCGCTTTGATTCCTATCAGGAGATATGGGATTGGATTCAGGAAGTAAAGCAATATCAGCAGAACAACAACGATTAAATAAACTGCTTAGGAGGTGACTAACTAAGCTTTCCTATCACTAGAGGTACTTTATGCCATTCGTAACACTTGAATTGACGCTAGAACAAGCTAAGGACTTATTACATACTGCTAATGACTATTTGTCAGATTGCGATGTAGAAGAGAAAACCTGTGATGTTCTTATCCTCACAAAAATCAAAAATGATATCTCTACTCAACTCTCCCACATCTCATCCAGTGATGAGGATGACCACCGAGGAAGTGGTCGCATTGAGGCTAACGTAGCCTAAAGCCGTCATCTAGTGTCACTTGTATTTCACGTATGCTCTAATGCAAGTGACACTTGCACTGAACAACACACGTAACACAAACTACAAGGAATTGAACAATGAAAGTAACTAAGACAGCTAAAGGTAATTTCCAGATTTCCGGTATCGCTCCCAGTGAATACGATGCAATTAAAGCTGGTCTTGAATCAGCTAAACAGCGCTATATGGATGCTGGTTTACCTTGCCAAGCAATCATTTCCCTTATTGAGGCAATGGAACCTGAGAACATCGAATCAAGCGCTAAAGGAGCTAAGAAATCCGGTAAACCCGTTGAACCTGTTCAGCCTGAACTAGTAGAAACTAACTCTAAAGGAGCTAAGAAGTAATGAAACCTAAAAAGCCATCAATTACAGAAAAAGCACAAGAAGTCGTAGAACTTAAAGCAGCTTTTAGGAAGTTCTATAGCTTGCTGAATAAGTACGGTCAAGGCGCTGTTATTCCTGCTCATAATCCCGATATCCCTGATATCCTACTAGCGTCTGTTGCCGATAAAGCTAATACGATTCTTCTCTTGCTTGACCATCCCTACTTTTTCTATGTTGCCGATATGGATGAATCAAACACTCAAATGAAGGAGCGACCTTAACCATGAATGAAGGGGATAGCTTGGAGTCGTTATCCCCTCTCGAATCAGTCTACTGGAGTGATTTGAAGGGGAACCAATACGGTGTAGATATTCAGCCTGGAATGCTGCTAGAAGGAGGTATTCAAGTAAAGAAACTGACAATTAAAAAGACTGATTACAACGGTACGCCCGCTTACTACATGCTCGCTACTTACGATAGAAACTTTGTTATCGCTAAGTTAGCTAAGGTCCTTAAGCCTATTCGCTCTATTCCCTGGAATGAGTTAATGAAGCTAATCAGTGAGGCGGTAAAGCATGGGTAACGGATTTAGGCCGAATAACACCATTATTGAATTCGATGGTTACCGCTTTGACTCAGGCTTAGAACGCTCAGTCTATTGCTACTTACGCCTACTCTTCAAGAAGGAAGACATCAGCGTACATCATTCAGTAGTGGTGAAACCTCCTACTAATCACTTTCCTGAGAGACGATGGAAGTGTGACTTCTATATCCCTAAGCTAAATATTTACATTGAGGCTAAGGGGATTAGGCATCGTACTTGGAAGCAACAACTAGAGCATTTAGATAGATTGAATCCTTTAGCTCTGGATAGGCTAATCGTTGTTTCTGAGGTAGCTAACGAGCTTGTATTCAGGGGAAACCGCACTGTAACCATAGGAGGATTAACCAACGCTATTGCAGCATTAAACGTCCAACAAATCAGCCTGAACACAATCCCTTTAATTGAGAAGGGGATTCCTGAAACTTTCAGAGGAGTATCAATCGAATGAAGAATATTTTGTATTTCACTTGCCTTTGGAATGAGACAACCCAAATTTACATCGAATACAACACTGCAACAGAGCGACTACTTATCCAACGCTCAACGCTCAACAGTAAAGGGGAATGGGAAGTTCAAAACGCTAGAACGCTTCCTAATCAGTCAATGTATGACGCGATGATAATGGCAGCATTTTTCAGTGAAGATTACCAGGTATGGCGACAACATGAAGATTGATAAGACTCAAGTAAATAGCGTGTGGATACGCTTTGACAGAACGGAATTAAAGAAGCTTGAAACCGTTCTATCGTTCCTTCCCTCTAACCGGAATCCTGACATAGAGAGTTTTATCGATGAGCTTTATCAGGGATTAGTAGACGCTTTATATAGCGATTCCAACGACGTAAGCAACAACAACAACACTACAGAGGATAAGTAAAATGGCTCAAACTTGGGTTAACTACAGTAAGGATTCGGACTGGGTATTACTTTCGCCTAGCGCTGATTTCAGAGTGAAATTCGATGAAGCTATCGTCCGTAAGCCCAATGACGATACTCTGGTAGTTTATGCTCTCGTTACAGAAGGAAAGGAGCTATCGCAGAACAAGAACAATAAGGAAGAATCAGGTAAGGAGCATAAGCTACCAGCGCTATGCTACTTCAAAGTTCCCCTACGGGAATATGAAACCACTTACCAGGGCAAGACCAAGAAATATGAACAAAGCAAAGCCCAGAAAATCATCGCTGAACAACTGCTAGCTATCGGCCTAGATGTTCCCTTTTCTGGCTTGATTGATTGGGATATCAAGGGAGATTTAGCAGACTCAATCATTAGTGGTAAACAGCCCGATGGAAATGAATTATCAGCCGATACCGTTAAGTTTATCCTCTCTTCCTATCTCGTTCTAAATCCGATTGAGAAGCTTTCAAAGATTGATTTAGCGACTATTCCCACTACTGGAAGCAACGGCAAAGGTGGATATGCCCGCGCTACTCCGTTGCAGAAAGAAAGCGAAAAGCTGGAAGAACGTTATCAGTTCATTGCTAATGGATTGAAAGAATTCAATGAAGGAAAGGAGCTAGCGAACTTCCAGGAATGCGTTTTACTGCTTAATGGACTGGATGACAAAATGCGCAGTGCAGTGATTACGCTACTTAACACGATTATCAAGTAGTATATTCGTTCAGTTGCCTTAACTCTCGCTGAAAAAAGCATTATAGAAAAGTATTATGCATTTTCTAGCGAGAGTTTCTTTATCACGGGAAACACGATGGAAAATTTAGAAGAATTATCGCCCCAATTAGCAAAGATATTGAGGGAAAAAGAGAGAAGTGAAACGCCGGACTATAGCAAGTACAGGCTAGAAGCTGCTAGCAGGTGGCAGGATGCCGTAGAAGGCGGTGATTTCGCTGAATACCTGGTAGATATCCTGAAAAAGTTTACGCTCCTTCCTAGAGCCGATAAGCAATGGAGAATCGTTGCTTCCTATCTGGCTTTGCCTACGGCATTGTGTGCAGAAATTACTAAATGGGATATACCTATCCTGTTTAGTCACGGTAATTCTGGCTCAGGGAAAAGCGATTTAGGCAAGATAGCCGCAATAATTCACGCAACAAGGCCGATAGGGTCAGGTTCAAGCTTTGCATCCATGAGGAACGAGATAACATCCTCCATCCTGCGCGATTCCGCTGTAGGCGATACTCCTGGGAATTGGCGTAACGGTGCTTTAATCTGGGAGGATATTGACGTTAGCATGATGCTAAGACAAGAGGGCCTGGTCTTAGCTTTGCTTAAGAACGGAATCTCTAGGACCGGCCAGATAACGATTGCAGCTGAAGCTGGTACAAATTTAAGCTTTCCTGTGTACTGTCCCAAGTACATCTCATCTATTCACGCTGTTTACTCTCACTACGCTTGCAGGGAACTTATAAGGAGAGTGATAGTAATACAGCATAAGCCTTTCCATCAATGGCTAGAGAGTGATTCTAGTGAGTTTTACGGGAATGTTGACCCTAGCGATTTATTCAAGTTAAGCGATTTTGACTGGGATGGATTTAGCGAAGAATTTGAGGATTATTGGAGAAATACCATTAATTTAGAACGATTCGCTTATCACGCTAAACACACTCGATTAAAGCGTAAACACGGTATTCCAGATATCTACTGGAATATCTGTAAGCACTTAATCACGGTAGGCCTAGTTTGTGAATTTTGGTCAAGCCTAGATGAAGCGATTAAGGATTTTAAGGACTATTTCACTTGGCATGATGAGAACGTAGCTTCGCAGACTGGTGCTACCCAGCGATTGCTTAAGGAGTATATTGATTCACTCGTAGAATCCCAATTAAAGAATCAAGAGGCTCTAAGGAAGCTAGGAGCTAAAGAGATTCCACCGCTAGAACTTAACCCTGATGAGATTACAGCGTTCTTAAAACAAGAATATGCTAGAGGAACCTTAGACACGAACATTACACCACGCGAAAGAACGATGGTAATGAATAGCCTTGATTGGTTTATTGATGAGAAATCTCGTAAATGGGTTAAGAGGTGAGTTGGATGGAAAAAATATTTACTGCTGAGTATCGTGAATATCACTTGTTTATTCTTCATGAGGAGGAGCTAGATACATTGATTTTAGCGGTTGAAAATCTACTAGCTAATGTTCCTGTAACTGATGAAAAGCTTACTCATTCAGTCCAGTGCTTGCTTGATGAGTTATATAGCGCTAGTCCTACAGCCCCAATGACTGATAAAGAAGTAGCTGAATACGTTGATAGCTTAAGAGAGAATCATCTTGAGTTTTGAAAATCTATTATAGAAAAGCATAATAGATTTTCTAGCAACAATAGCCATAAAAAAAGCTCTAGAGTTTTAGGATTGATGCCTATCGCTCTAGAGCTATGTTGCTTTACAGAGGAGAAATATCCGTTGATACTTCTAGTCTACATCTAGTTCCTGATTTCCTGAGAATACGTTTCTCTCTAACCGCTTAACCCTTGCTTGTAGATGCCTGATATCGTTATTCAGAACATCCACTCTAGAGTGAAATTTAAGCAAGGGAGAGAGAATAGAAATAACACCGGCAATAACAGAAACTAGAATCCCAATTAACGTAATTTCAATAGCCATACTTACCGCCTATCCTTTACAGCCTGATTACAGTGCCCATACAAAAATATTCACTTCGCTAATCCATGATTCAGGCTGATAAAAAACTGAATAGAGGGAAAATACAGGCTTGGGAACGTAGAGCGCTTTATTGTATATCGCTCTATGTCGGCCTATTGATACCGTGGGATTAATCCCTGGTATATCAGTGTATAACTCTATCCATCCAGCGGTTAACCATTGATTAGCGCTCAAATTATTCACCTGAAACACTATTGCTGAATCGTTAACGTCACACAAGGGTATGACTTGACCAGGAGGGAAAGAGAAATTCTGAGATACCAGGGTAATAGCCATTAGCTGAAGAATGCTCTACGAGGGACACGAGCAGAAGTGATAGTACCGCCGCCACCAATACCATCACCGTTGTAAAGCTTGCCAATTACACCATCAATGGGCAGGTTATCGGCCATCAGGATTTTTCCCGTTTTCCGCTTACCTAGTTCTTCATAGGTAACGTGTACACGTTGAACTTTCCCGGTCGCTAAAAGCTGGCCTACCGTAGTTTCAGGCTCGTCACGGTCCGTAGAAGCTGCCTTATTCACTCCGGTTTCAGCGTTGATAGCATCATACACGTTAGGACTACGGAAAAAGTAGTCTTTAGCGGTAAGTCCTGTTCCTACCGTAATCTTCATCTTTTCAAGTTTTCTAGCCATTGTTTAATTGTCCTTGCATTGTTGAATTGAATCTGAATTAACGCTCTATAGCGTTGCAATTGCGATTGAATGACCTTAACCTAAGCGTCGTCTACGAGGGAAGCAAGCACTGGTAATTGTCTCACCAGTGCGTAGAGTCTTATTACGTAGACCACCAATGACGGTATCGCCTTTATCCCGACTGCATACAATTTGTGCAGATTTACGAGTAGTCCCTTCCAGATAGGTTGCTCTAACACGTTGCAGTAAGCCAAGTCTGATTAGCTCAGGAACAGGGGTAGGATTAGGCGGTGATGGGTCGTTATCAGGTACGCGCGTAATTCCGCATACTGGGCCAATGGTTTGATAATAATCTGGCAGTAGGCAACCATACTCTTTTCCTACTGCTGTAAACCGATGAAGCTCACGCTTTACGTATGCCATACTGTTTCCTTTGTGGCTCAAAAATCACTGTATTCGCAGTATACCCATACTTCCCCAATTGTCTAACGAGCTTAGAAACCTTAAGGTTTCGAATCGCGTTAAAACGTTTAATAAACCTATAAAGCATAATGCAGTTGCATTATATAGACATTGAAAGTAAGCTGTGTAGCTATCCTTTAGTTAATTGAGAATAGCGTTATATGGCCGCATTCAATACATCAATGATTCCAGCTTCTATCACTACATTTGAAGAATTGTTCTGGTTTGCTTATGCGGGCCTACGTAGCGTTGCTGGAAGGACTGTAATCGGGTTACCGCAAATTGATAATAGCGTTATTAACGTTGATGTGATGAGCGATACAACTGTGATGGACAATCAAGGGCGACGCTACAAGGCTATTGCTGCTTATTTACAAGTACCGCTTGACTATGAAGTCACTCCTGGAAAGTTGCACGGCAAGGTAATCGAGATGTTTCAAGCGTCTGTAGGCTCGCAATACATTACAGATTAATCAATGAATACCCCTAATAAGCCACTACAGCTAATTAATTTGAATCAAAGCGGATACAATACCGTAAAAGAGCAGGCAGGAAAACTTCAGCAGAAAGGCGGAAAAATCTATACGCCTAACTTTGGGCAAGTACAAAGATTTAATCCTAATGCTTCCTATAAGTGGGCAGTAGATAGAATTGATGTGCGCTACAAGAAAGTTCCTGATGCCGCTAGAACGATTAATGTTCAAGCTACGCCTATTAGGGGTACAACCACGGTAGGGAATTTACCGGGAGCTAGCACTGTTGCCAGAAATACTGTATCGAATAGATTCCTGATTTTGCCTAATCTTATTAAATCTGGATTAGGGAATGCAGCTAGATTTGCTGTAGGGATAGGAGCTAGTGCGATAGTAACAATTAGCTCCGAATTGTTATTTCCTCAAGGCTTAAGCTCCGGTGATGTTCCCGGCAATTTCGCTGGAATTAACGGAGAACTGGGAGCGCTTACACAAGAGGTAACTTACCCGCCTAACACCCCTGGAATCTGGAAAATTACGGCATACACAAGGGAAGGAGTACCTGTTAGAAGTGAATATCCCGCAACCTTTGGAGAGACCCCGGTCTTAATTCGGAGTGACTTCTTTGCTAATACCGATGTCCAATCACTCTATATCGGCGGAACGCTTATCAATGCAACGTTCTACTACGTTGATAAGAGTGAGCCAGATAGGTCATTTGATTACAGCTTTGAGCCTACTAATCCCATTCAAGGCCAACCCACAATTTCTCCTGAAGAACAGGAGCAGTTTCGAGAAAGTATTATAGATTTCTATAATGCTAATGGAAGCGCAGTAAATGCTAATTGGCTGACTCGGCCCACTGGAGTAACTTTCAACCCTCCGGTAACAAACAAGCCAATCAATCCCACTAATCCAGTAACTAGTAGCACTACGGTTACGCCTAATCAGCCAACACAACAACAAAAAACGAATACAACCACTACCAATAAGCAAGCTAATAACGGTAGTAGCTGGTTGCCATGGTTTGCTATTCCTTTCCTGTTTCGTCCTACTCCCACTAGTAAGGCCCCTGGAGTATCTACAGCAACCCAGCCTAACCCCAATACGCTTCAAACGCCTATACAGACTCCCTCCAGCGGTTGTTCCCCTTGCCAAACAGGTATACAAGCCGGCGTAAATGACGCTAAAAAGGGAATTGAGGATATCAAGAAGAGCCTTAAAGATGGGATTCCAGTAGTCGACACAACACTAAGCGGTCTTATCTATCAACAAACGCTTGATATTAACGACAAAATGGGAGCAAAGCTTCCTAATGGCGGTGTGGGCGGAATGCTCAACCGTATGAAAACGTTGATGGACAAAACCTGGAACTTCTTGCAAGTCGATAGAATCTTAAATGTTCTAACGTATGTAACCGTTATCCATAACGCTCTAATGCTCTCCAATAGCGTAAAGGATACACTTCTATCGATGTTCGCTAACGTGTTGAACGTATTCGGGATTGAGGGACCGGGAGGGGAAAGCTTAGACCTTAATGAAATGGCGAATAAGTGGACTGAGGGATTCATTAAAGGAATCGTGGGAGAGGATAACTATAACAATGCGCTTACAGCGTGGCGTAAATGGATGAGAGTGCTTACTGCTGCTGCAAACATCGTTAGTGCAGTACAATCTATTGGCTATAGCATTCTTGGAGCGCTTGAAGTGGTAGGAACTTGGGTAAGCTGGGTTGGCAACGCTTTAAGAGCTTGGAGCGTAGTAGCCGAGAATGCTTATCCTAGAATGTCGGAACAACCTAAGTTTATGAATAGAGCCTTGAACGCTCTGGAAACTGTAGAAACGACTACTAGCGCATTAGATCAAGTAGCTAGCGAAACGTTAAGCGTACAGGAAACAGTAGGAACGTTTAACACGCTCAAAACGGAATTGACTAACAGCTTAGGGGAAGCTCCAGGCTCACCTACTAGAACTACTCCTGTACCCGATGCACAGCAACAGGCAGCTAAAGAACTTGCTTCTAAAACAGCTAGCCAATCCCCTCCTATTCCTTAAAAGCGTAGTAGATAGGGATTCAATCGCTTATCCCTATTTATTCCCCATTTATTTACTATCGCGCTATTAACTCCCTTTCCCTAATAGCGCTTTATTTATTCCTAACTCCTAACAAGCTTTATCACTCTCTACTCACTCTCTATTCACTCTCCTATGGCTTTACCGGATAACTTTAATCCCTCTGAACACTTGCAGAGCGTAGTAATGCAAGTACATAACCGAATTGTTAGAGAACATTTCGAAATACCAGGAGATAATGAGCCTGATATCTCAACTCCTGATGAGAGCTTAAAGAGAGCATGCCTGATTAGCGAGCGTGACTCTTGGCCTATGATGTTATCGCGTCAAAACCTGTTCTACCTAGCACTGGGAAACTTTGACTTAGTTCAACAAGCTATGTACGCTATCCCGGTTACAACTTTTCAAGACCAATTAGAATATAAGCCCCAAATCACGGTCGTGTTTGTTGAAACTAGCGCTGATGCAAAGCTTAAGAATAGACAGAGAGTTAGGGCAGAGGTAAGCATAAGGCTGATGAATGAGAGCTTAACGAGTATTACCCAAGCTGATATCACCACTTACCGCAATAGAGTTACATCAACGTTCAAAACTCCTAAATTCCAATGGAAAAAGGGAGAAAACAAGTATAGCTACGTTGATAAGCAAAACGGCCACAACATGCTTATTACAGCGTTTGATGAATTCAACGCTAAAAAGGTGATAGAAGCAATGTTAGACCTAGCTGCTCAACAGCCTAACTGGGATTGCTTAACAGAGTCTACGAATAACCGCAATTATCAGACAGCTAAGTTCCAAACCGTACTAGGAAAAAGCCGTAGAATGCCTCAACGTAGACCTATCACAGATGTTCATTTCTATAGAGCCGAATTAAAGCTCTGGGGAGTTGAGGACATTACACTAGCTAGCGCTAGAGTACGCTAGATTCAACGCTGATTTAATCACTATTGGAGCGCTAAACAATGCCTGTACCACTGCCTACTTTCGAGTTAATTGGGGAATATCAGATTAGCGGATTAACCGATATCCCTATAAATGTAACCTTTCCTACTCTACGTCTAACGTTTATAGGTAGCTTTTCTCCTGTGAATTGGTTGCCAGTAGGGAGAATTTATCAATTAGGTTTATTGCCTGGTCAACTGCCCCAAATTATGGCTAGTTCTTCTCTATTCCTCCAACAACCTAATATCGTTACCTGGGAATCAATTAGCATCCCCTACGCTCTCAAATTTGAGCCTAGTCAAGCAATAGGAAACACGCCTTTAACGTTGAGAGTAGAAGGAAGTACTACCGCTATTGCTGGTAACGTTCAAACAGGAACGGGTTCTAGTATGTTGACTAGCCTAGTTCGTGACATCGTTTTAGGCTCTTTAAGCGCTGATAGTGGGATACAACTTAATTATGATGATGCAACTAGTTCTCTGCTTATCGGCGTTAATTTTGGCGATACTGCGAATACTGTATGTAGCGGGTCTGATTTAAGGCTATCAGACGCTAGGAATCCTTTACCTGGTAGCGTTCATAACTCCTCTGTATCTCCCTTAGCTGGAATTGATTGGAGCAAGATAAGCAAGGTAGGGGCCACTGCATCAGATGTAAATGCTGCTCCTATTGTGCATCTACACGATACTGGAGATATCAACGGATTAGCTGGTTTTGTTGAATCTCTATTACCTACTACTGGCAGTGGAATTAATACGGTATTTATTGATGGCAGTACTCCATATACGCCATCAAACAATACAAGAGTAATAGCAACTATTAGCGCTGATTACGCTATTCCTTTGCCTGTTAATCCCTCTCCTGGACACTATTTCAGCGTTATCGGAACAAACGTTAGTGCAAGTAGAATCATCAGAATAGGTACTAGCAACTTCACCTTTCAAGGTGCATCAAACAGTATTTATATAGATTCAGCCAATACTGAAATAGGCTTTATCTACGTTGATAGCGCTATAGGATGGATTGCTACAAATCAAATCACTAAGCCCCTAGAAGTTGACCCCCATTGGAATAGCGTTGTCTTGCTGATGCCGTTTGAAGGGGCAAATAATGGAACAATCTTTACAGATGCCAGAGCAAATAGAGCGATAACAAGAAGTGGAAACGTAGTAACTTCTACAGCGCAAAGTAAATGGGGCAAGGGTAGCGCTTATTTTGATGGTAGTGGAGGATTTTTAAGTGTCGCTGGTAGCACTGATTTTAATCTTCCTGGTGACTTCACCATTGAGGCTTGGCTTTATGTAATTGCTTATGGAAACTTTGGAACTTGCTTTTTAAGTAGAGCTAAGAATGCTAACGGGAATGGGGATTACGGAGCTTACTTTAATTCCCTGGTAGGCGCATTTTGGGATGGCGTGTCTGGTACTGCTATATCGGCTTCCATCCCCGGTGGAATGCAATTATTGGGACTGTGGCGGCACTGGGCTTATACACGGGAAGGCGATATCTTTAAAGTTTTTATTGATGGTCAGTTGATTGGAAGCAATACCTACAGCGCTCCATTGCTTACCTCTGATGCGCCTCTTACTATCGGGAGATTTGCCGATGATAATTTACTCATGAATGGCTACATGAATGATTTACGAGTAACCAATGGGGTAGCACGATATAGCACTAGCTTTAATCCGCCTACCGCTCCATTCCTGCGAAGATAAAGCGCTCTAATCTACGCTTGCAATAGCCTATTTATTCCCTCTCTACTCACTATCCAAACTTAATTAATTAGCTATTTAAGCGCTAAGGGAAGAGAATAGAGGAAAAAGAAAAGAGCTAACCAATTGATAAGGCTAGCTCTCGCTGGAAAAAGTATTATGCAATTGTATTATACTTCTTCATCCAACAATTGACGCTTAAGGGAGTAACCTACTTTGTCAAATTAGGCAAGGTAGGTTTTTTTACTAGATGCCCGTAAGTTTTAGTGACCATCGATAAATCCTTATGACCTAGCATATAGGCTACTTCAGCGACCGTATAGCCTTGCTCTATGCAGTGAGAAGCGAAAGTATGCCTTAAGGTATACAGCTTACGGTAGGGAATCCCTAAGCGCTCTAGCGCTAGTTTCCAGACTTCTTGGGAGAATACTAGCTCGTTAAGCGCTTTACCAGTTACAGAGGGAAATACCAGGGAATTAGGCAGTAATTGAACTGGGTTAGTCGCTGATACAAACCTATCCTTAAGCAGCTTAAGTAAATCAGGATTCATTTGTAGCACCGTAGTAACCCCATTCTTCCTTTCCTTCCTTACCCTATTAGCGCTTGAAGCTAACCCAGTTACACCCCTACTTAAAGACTCTCCTATCGTGATTCTTCCTGAACTAAAATCTAAATCCTTCCAGCGTAAACCTACCGCCTCACTAGGCCTACAGCCTGTGTGGATAAGGAAATAGACAAAATCATGGTAGTGACCATTAGAGTAAGTTTTGAAGTAATCCAGAATTCGATTTAACTCCTCAGATTGGAATACTTCTACCGCTTTATTTGAGGCTTTAAGCGCTTTAATTTTGGCGTAAGGATTACTAGCCCTATATCCTTCATTGACA
>OGVO01000117.1_pt1 | contig 14594 bp, 18 predicted proteins | sample 1575771 | NCBI WGS metagenome assembly OGVO01 (sample SAMN07581527, study PRJEB24739) | freshwater metagenome | place: Singapore | collected 2015-01 | reverse complement strand
GTTTCCCAGTCACGATAGGGGAGGCTATTAAGTGCCCATTAAGGCAGATTTCACCACAAAGGGTGGCCAATTTCACCACTACCGGCAGGGTTTTTGCTCACCATTTAGGGGCCGGGGTCACATTGTGTTATGACAAGGTATGTTTTAATAGATGGATTCAATTTCACTGGTCCAGACGTTGTCATTAGTGGGCCAATCACTTATGTAATGCATCTTCTCGATTTTTCCGATGCTATTGACCAAATGACAACGTTTGTCGAAATTCTTGATCCAATCAGGGTAATCACGCTGAACGATTGCATGAAGCTCTCCGGATGAAATAGGCTGAAAGAAACCATGTTTTTGAATCGATTGAATTAGCTCGCGCTCAATCGTCAACTGGGTATCAATTTCAACATTGAACAACCGCATGTATTCACTACGGTCTTTCAAAGTCGTAACTTTATTAGCACCGTTCTCACTCCAAAACTTCATTTTCTCCTTTTCCCACCAATCATCATCGATGACGGTTTCCACTTCATGTAGTTTGAGGTATATTTCTTTGCAAACAGGTCCTATTATTGGGCACCCGCCAAACTGCACGAGGTAACTCATACATTTAGCTTTTAGTAGTCCCAACTTCTTATTATCGTTTGCGCCTAAGTATTTAGCATCGCTCCAACCCAACTTGGCCAACGCGTAAACTGCATCAGTCAAATTATTGTTCCCACCAGGGTAACATCGACAAAAAGAAACGTCATTGGGGTTGTCGTGGTATTCTAACTTAGTGGTTATTCCAATATCTCTCAGCACACGTTCAAGGTTAGGGATGACTTCACATACCAAGTCATCACCTTCCGCTAGCATGTTAATGTCAACACCCATGCCAGCTTTCCAAGCAGCAAATCGAACGCTGGAATCGTTAAACAGAAAGTTGCTTAGCGAAGTGTCTAAACCTCCGCTATTTAAGATAGGTTCAGTCTCGAACTGGAGCCCATCATACCTCATAATCAACTTCTGCTTACGATAATTAATGTATGCTTGCAACCTACCGTCGTCTTTCCCATCACATAAAGCCAAATAAATAGGTTCAATTATGTTGTTCAGAACCCACAGATCTTGACTGCTCTCAAAGCTGCTATTGTCATTACTCAACGTATCAGTGTGAAATAAGCTCCTGATACGCGCAACCCGAGAATCAAAATCCATGTTTTTAACACAACTTGGGAACCCATAAATTGTTTTATTGAGGGCGCTAATGACAGCGCAATAAGCAACCCTCGATCGCATGGGTAATGGCATGATCAACCTGGCAAGCTTCTTAGCAACGTAAAACTCACGTTTTACATGTAGTTCAATAATTCTGCCGCGCTTGTCAAGTTGGTATGCATCATCACGCATAGAATCTAGCAATTTAAGCATCATTTCGATTTTCTTAGACGAGAGGTCTAAGCGCTTGATGACTACCCTGTCATCTTCTAAAACATAATCACGTTTGTACACATTGACAAATTCAGGAATGTACACGTTCATAACAAACCAAGCGTACTCATCTCTAACGGATGGAGAGTACGTGTGACTCATGGCTGGTCTTTTATAAAACCCACCAACCACGTTTGCCAATGACCGTATGTTAGGAGTCAAAGGCGCGAAACCAACCAGCTGGAACCCATTATTCACATAATTTGGTCTGGTCCCGGTCAAAGTTAAGGATCTAACTTTGACCAATTTTGAGGTGTGTCTTGGGTTCACATGAGCCCAGTTAAATTTACGGCCCACCTCGTAGCCGTAAAGTGCCATGACCAACCGTCAATTGGCGGGAACTCGCCCTACCTTGGCGATGTTCCTGAAAGAGCCTCCCTGTATTTGTTGCATTATCAGTATGAACTTAAACTCTCTCGTGTTTCTCATGACCGCTGCGTTGATGTTAATCTTATTCATAGCAGTACTTTGTTGTAAACTCTGAAGAATCGAGATGTGGTTAGCTGAGTCGGTATCCACCAGCCTGTCATGGTTCCATAACGCATCAATGCCTTCGTTGCAAATAACCACGTTGTGACTCGTGATCCTGCGAATAGTAACACGGGAATTTTGGCTACTATGTTGGCCGTACCCAACTAACAATTGTATCTCAGTTAAAGTTGGGGTCACAATGTTTGGGGTGATGTTCCTTAGATTGGATGGGCGAACTTCACCTACCAATCCGTTAAAGCACCGGATCGGCCGAAAAGCCCAAAAAACACTGTTGTCAGTAGGCAACAGGTTGTAAAATTCAGGGTCGACATCGGTGACAATGTCGTTGACCGTGTCAATGAACCAGTTCGTTAGGCTCAACCCAGGTTTTTCACCGCTGTTGTAATCATGAGTTTGCTTAATCCAATCTGAAAAATGTGGGACATGGATACTGGATAAGCAACTCGTGGGGAATGTGCCAATCGTATGAGTGGTGAACCCGACTGGCCTGATGTAGCTGTTTCGGTCGTACCGAGGTGCAGCAACGGGTGGCGCGACGACAGGAGCGACAACAGGGGGAACGACGGGAGGGACCACAGGGGCGATTGGGGCAGGTCCAGGTGGCACCGGCCCACCACCATCAGGACCAACAGGCGGGACTGGTGGGTCAGGGACTGGAGCGTCCGGGCCACGCGGAGGGTCAACAGGTGGCACAGGGGGATCGACGGGGGCATCATGCCTATCACCACCCATCTCTCGCTCAGGTTCAATGTTTGCAGCATTGTCATTGTTCTCACCAAGGCCAGGGTCGGCCAAGGCATCCCTAATCATTGCAATGTCTTCCAATGGTAAAGGAGGTTCGACACGTTGAAAAGGGTTAACAGGGACCCATTGGCGCACTCCTCGAACATTGACCTCCATTGGGCCGTCATCATTTGCATGTGCACGGACCTCTTCTAAATAATCACTCGACAACGGCAGTGTTGCCATGGGGATTGGCGGTTGAACGACTGTTTCCGTCAGTGCAAGGTTCGGTTCTGGGGCTGGTGACGCAGTTGCAGTAGGTGGAACCTCTTCGGGATCAAGTTCCACCTGCGTTGGCACAATTATCCGAGCTGGCCTGTATCGTGTAATATCCTCATAGATAGCATTAACTAGGGCAACATCATAACCGGCTCCTGCTTCACTACTCATGTTCGTCCTCCAAACGTCCAAACTAGTGCTATCAACATCGTTCACGACTTGATCGGGGGAAAAACTCGGTTCGTGGTTTATGAAGAATGTTACAATATGGTAGCGAGCACTGCGACCATAAGGTGAGTCCAAATTCTTCACCTCAACCCATCTCTTATTGAGGTCCTGGAACTTAACACACCGATTACAAACGTCTTGAATTTCAGGAAAAACAGCACCAGTGTTGCAATCAGAGCAGTTGCCGGTGAAATTCTCGACAGGTTTGTCATTGCAAGTACGACAAACAGGGCTGTCAGGCAGCGCAGCGTCTCCGCAGTTACGACAGTTCTTCAAGAGTTCATCCACGTCAGCCATAGCAGCTGGCTTCGGCGTTTTGACCAACTTCATTATCCTACCAATTACTTTCGTTGTAAACTCAGTGAAGCTCATCCGCTCATCAATTAGCACGCGTCTTAACCATTTAACAATCTTGTCACCCAAAGCAACCAAGCGTTTGAGCCAACCAGTAGCTTTTGGCTTCAAATCAGTGAAAAATTGTTTGACCGATGGCAGCAGTTTGGCTACTTCATTGCGAATTTCCCAAACCAAGGTGTCCAATATGCCAACACTCAATGGCAATTGTTGGTCTGCGGAAGGCCGAAGTAATTCAGGAGGTGGTTCTTGAACAGCACGACGAGGGGCATCAGTAGTTTGGTTTGAATCATCAGCCTCCTCATCATCGTCTTCAGACTCTCGATCACCACCTAACCAATCCAAATTATCATTATTCGAATTGTTGAATGAAGGTTGATAATAAGAATGGCTCAGGTGGGTGGAGTCATTGGAGTTGTAGATTTCCCTCCAATCGCTATTCAGCTGGTCATGGATTCGACCCCTTTGCTCACGGCTGCATTTCCAACTGGAAGGGCTAGTGTAAGCACGACCACCGATCACTTTCCCTACGCTGCCGAACTCAATTACACACTTACCACCCTCGATAATTGGTTCACCATCGTCATCAAGAACGGTTCGTATCTTTAAACAGTTCACAGTGTTGCAAAACAGAAACTCTGACTTCACGTCGTTGAATGCCCTTTTCCATGGGGCCCAGTATGTGCCACGGTCCGCTCTGAGGTATTCGCCCTCCACATAATTCAAGGCGACATCAGCTCCAGGGGTTTTGTAGTTTAACACCGGGTATGGAACATTTTTGGAGGTAGTCGTGCATCCAAACGCGATGAAGCAAAATCGAACTTCATCCATTATCGTCTCATATTCCCTTAACTCCGCATCATCCCATACCAGGCGGGTCAAGTCCCGATTGAAGTATATCATGCCATCAGAACTCTTCTTGATAAATTGGAATGCCCTGTCAAAGTTAACTTTCGTGCTCAAACGTGAAAACTCATCTTTATAAGAGGCAAAATTATCATCGTCATCCCACTTTAAAGAACGTGGGAATGAAAAAGGGATGGGTGAAGGAAATTGAGACGTGAAATTCTTATAAGCGATGAATTTCATGACAGTGTCTCCAGGGATCCAAGGGAATGGGTCGACGTGAAAGAACAACTTACGCCACATGGGACAGGTCCCTAAAGCCCATGTGTGCCAGATGACCGGACAATGCTCCTGTAACCAAGCAGTGTCTTCACTCAAAGCGAGGTATGTCATGTTGTTGTTCAATTTCCCGCGGATTTTTGATAACTCAGCTAAAATCTCTTTAGTTGAGTTTTTCTCAAAATTGTAAAAACCCGCAGGGTCCACTTTGTCCCACTTGCACACACCCACTGCACGAGTAACAACAGGTCGACCGTCAGGCGCAGAATTAGCCAACCTGACGAGGTTGTGTGATTTTGGTTCAATGTGAACATCAGCCCACGTGATGCGTGGTTTGCTGGCAAGCCAAACGTGTGTGTAGTTGTCATTGAAATACTCGATAACGAGAACGCGAGAATTAACAATGATGTCAGGGGTAACATTCGATTGCGTGGTGTAACAATCGAACTCCTCCTCTGATCTCCTAAACCACACGTGATATCCGGGTGGGCAATTGGAAAGGACATCAATTAAGTCGATATCCTTCGAATTGATGCCCATGAGATCCTTCCCAGACATTTGTTTAATAACGTACTTCCCACATCCCTTGGGAACATTCTGTACGTTTTTAAACTTCACTCCACCGATGCTTGAAACGGAATAATTTCTCTTAAAAGGTAATCCGATTCGGTCATCGTCCTTGCCGGCGTCAACGATGTGCCTTTCACTGCTTCGGGGAAAAAGTTTATTATTGCTCGACTTAAAATAAGTAGGTTCCCATCGAACGTTGTAAGTTACACCGTTGTTGACAATTAAACTAGCTCCTTCCGGTCCTTTTGAGTACGTTAACCATCCAGTCTCATCATAATTGTCAAGGATTACATTGTTGTCAACGTCAACCAAACCATCTAACAAATCCGCAGGTTTAGTCGTGTAGCCACTGTAATCTTTACCAAGTTTTTGTTTCTTTTCGAGAACAAAAGACTTGCTTGGTGCCTTCCGCTTACTGGTAACGGGGTTCGGCTTCGGCACCGACACTATGCGTTTCTCTTTATTCTTGTTTTGAGCGTTAGGTCCTTGCCCTCGCAAGTTTCCGACCCTAACGTTACGTCCGTCATACACTGGGACCAAGATGGTGTGACGCTTGACACCAACGTTGTCATTTTTCTTGTCCTTGTTGACTTCAAGGTTTATAGGGCTGTTGTTTGACCTGGCAGCCTCAGGTTTTACCCTATTCGCTTTCTGCTTTTCTACTATGGCGAGAAGTTCTGATTTGGTTAAATGTTTCATGTTAGCTTTCATTAACCAGAGGCACGAGTAATTTCCATTCATCCGCAGTCATTGGGTTATCATCGTCAGAGGACTTCCACGCCATCGCTTCTGTGATTGACTTGAATGACGGGACACCAGACACATATTCCTTTTTAGTAGAGGGACAATTATAGAGTGCAAAATGAACGTCTTGTGAGAATACTTCACCTGTAGGAACAGTCCATAGCTCATATCGCACCATTTCTCCGTTTATTGCCATTTTCTCGAATGAATCGACCATAGAGCCACCTTGTAGTTTGAAGAACTCTCTTGGTCCTTCTTTTGCATACTTCATAGCCTGTGTACGCTGGTCTATATCTACTATAGACATAATATCTTTAGTAGACATTTCTCTTGACGTGACTTTCTTCCAAAGGTCTTCAGGAAACTTCACACCATTGAGAAAATACTCTCCTTCACCGTCTTTCCACTCAATCGCCTTAAACTGGTCGCTATGTAGAAACCACTGGTTATTTACTCTAACTTTTGGTTTCGTGAGAACGATACAGATTTTATCTGTGATAAATCCGTAAGAGCAATCAGACAGGCAATCTTTTAATCGCTCTACTTTTTTAATGAGTTTGCGGTCAGTAATGATGTGTGTCTTCACCCAATACTCACAATATCCAATATCATCAGCCCAATAGTATGACCCCACGCTTGACCTCACGCTTGACCACACGCTTGACCACACGCTTGACCCCACGCTTGACCTCACGCTTGACCTCACGCTTGACCTCACGCTTGACCACACGCTTGACCCCACGCTTGACCTCACGCTTGACCACACGCTTGACCCCACGCTTGACCTCACGCTTGACCTCACGCTTGACCTCACGCTTGACCCCACGCTTGACCACACGCTTGACTCCTTAGCAAAATTCGATACCTCACTGACCCATTCTTTGAGAGATTCACATACAATGACTGGTACAGGCTCAAGTCCTGCATTCTCATACAAATATCGCATATTCTCCTGTATCGTAGCGATTGGACGATTTGTCTGTTCTATTCCCCAACGTATAGCTTCGTCCCTAACAACCGGGATTAACGCTTCCTGCTCTGGTGTAAGTTTTTCTATCATATTAGTCGATTACTTTACGGACAATAGAACCTGCAAAATGGTCTACTTCACGCTCTTGTATCTTTTTATAGATACCTGGTTTTATAGTAATTGCTTTGTGCTCCTCGTGAGTTAGTGTGCCTTCCGATAAAAGCTCAAAGTAATAGTTGCCGACAGAATCCTTGCGGATAATGAGGTCTTTGGTTCTCTCAACGGTAAGGACGTGGTGATGACCAGTTGCCTCGCCGTATCCCACAATGAATGAACCTTGATGCTTTATCACCTCTCCATCTGCCTTTTTAATTGGGCGAAAGTTTATATCGCCATGCCTTGTGTGTTTGTTGTTCATGCTCTTATCTTATACCTTTATAATAAACCTAGCAAACTAGTTATCCACATCTGGAATACCTTTATATTTCTTTACCATTTCAACCCAATCTTCTGAGTGCATGACCACTAGCCACTCGTCTTTAGGCATATGGTCGAAACGTATCGCCAATACTGGAGAATTGTGTGCGACGCTTGCGTCTTTATTCACCTGTGTCCATGCCTCTAAAAGATTTATTTTTTTCACAGTCTTGACTTCGATAGTCATGTCAAGATTGTTAGCAATATCTCCTTTCCATACAGAGCCACCAGACATACTATTCCTAAATGCTTTAATACCATGAGACATAAGCCAATGACTAAATGCGTGTTCTCCAGCGTTACCTTTTTTCTTTGCGTTTACCATAATGTTATTTTAGTGGCGATACATCCTTTATTTCATTATTCGGGAACGGGACGTGGATACCGAACTTCTCTCCAAGGTGGCGATTTACTACTTCGTACACCTTGTCAATATCCTCTACTTTTGCAAGGGTGGTTGTACTTACTTTATTGAGGATAGCTTTTTGAGCAGGTCGCCAGATGAGTTCCTTTACTGTTTCAGGTGACCACTCCAAGTCCACTCTTTCTTTGAGGGCGAGCTGAACGGTGTATCCTCCCGCATTGAGTTCCTCTGCGACGTGAGTAAAGTATGTATGCAACGCACGGTTTTGGTTATCGCTTCGGATACCCCTCTCCCTTTTCACCTGTGCGAAGAATGTTTTACCCTCATGCTTTGAGAGGTATTCTGATAGCTCCCTTTTGTTAGAGGGGACTATTTCTCCGTTCTTGGCGGTGAAGTAGAAGGTGTGCATTACATTTTCATAGTTACTTCCTTTCTAATGGTATCTATTACCCTATCCCCGTCTTTCACTAACCACACTTCTTGACGAGGTTTTGTCCACTTGCCCCATTTGTACACATAATCCTTTCCTCGCCACTCTCCTTTAATGTCATAGCCCATTCGCTTCAAATCACAGGCATAAGCACCGAGTCGGGTGATATGGTTAGCAAGTGCGGTGTTCCTACTTATCTCGCCGTACTTCTCTAGGTGTGATTTTATGAAGTCGAGTTGGGACATGGCTAAAAGGGAATCTGGTCACTATCTATACCATCATGCTTCGCCAACTGCTCCGTCTCAATCTCATCTAAGTCCATGAAAGTGATACCAGAGCCTATAATCGGAGTCTTGGTCTTAGAAGCTCTCTCCTCTTTTGTCTGTGCGAGAGATACGAAGTGAGTCTTTACCATTCTCCATGTCTCGCCTGTTTTTATCGTCTTAGGCTCTCGAAGTGGTACGAGTTCCATGTGTAACTCACGGGCGATTTGTTCTCCATTCGTCTTATCGGTATACGCCCTTTCCTGTACCCTACCTTTAGGAATCTTGTTAATGTCTATCGTGATTGAGATTTTTTTCATGTTTATAGGTTAATATCACTAATTTCACTTGGGCTACCAATTGCCTTAGAAGGGTTTATACGCCCCGCTACGGCCCTTACAAGTGGTTTTGCGGTATTTCCGTCATCATCTTCAGCTTCAAGTGCTAGAAGCGATACTATGGCGTATCTACGGAAATAAGTGATAGCTGAGCCGTACTTCTGGGCGTCTGCACACTCTGGGAGCGGAGCGACATACACTATCTCCTCTTTTTCATGTGAGAGCTTAGTTTCCAATGCCAGTTTTCCATTTATGTGTGTCAATCCTTGTGTTAATACCATGCCGTGCTTGTTGAGAATCGGTAGCACAACTTCAAGTAGAGTATTTATATCGAAATACTTATTCCCAAAGTGTGGATTTTTTGAATCTTTTTTAATCGCAGGTATTTCCTGCTGTATCTTTAATAGTTTTTCGTACATTTTAATAGTTTCTTGACCAACCGATAATGTCCCGACCATCTACCAACCCTACGTCTATGCCGTGTTGGAGGTAGAGATACCATGCGACCTTTCCTGCCTTGACGTACTGTTTTTGAATAACCAGTCGGTCAAAGAGTGCCTGAGCGCGTAGTGCGTCCCGTGTACGCTTCATCTCGTCAAGTACGGGGGTATTAGAATGTTCTGGCATTTGCTTTCTCTATTTCTTTTAATGGGTTGAAGTCGTCTACTGGCTCTACCTCAATGTTGTCGAAGATAAGCTCTGCTATCTCACCTGCGTGTTTGCTGACCAGTTCCGTGGCGATTGCCTCTTCATACTTTTCCGCAGACAAATCCCTGTGTATCTGTGTGCCGTTGATATTTACTGTGACGGTGATTTTGTATGTCATGTTATTCGATTATTGCTACACACTGTTTGCCTTCCCATGTCATAACCCCTGAGAGTGGACAACCGTAGTCGAGGTATGTGAGGTATCCGATGATGATAATTGCTACGAGGATTGCGATGATAGTATTTTTCATGTGATTTATTATTATGTCCACTCGGCGGAGAGCTATCATGTCAGTCTCGTGTGAAGCCAGTCGTGACCAGTCCACCGATTCTCTGATGTGTGATAACTCACCTGCGGGTGGAGATGAACACTGGGAGGGATAAACTTCAACGGAGTGTGTGACATATATAAGAGGTCACCCTTTTATGCTTTAATTTCGTGTTTCTAGAACCACGGAAGTTTATCACAAGACTCCAATCCCCCTCTCAATGTTCATCTACATACTCAATATAGCACCTATCAGAAACCTTGCAATCTAGTTTATCCACACCTAACCATTCATCAACTTTCTTGTACTATTGTCAAGTTTCTCTACTATCTCCCCCCTCACCACAAAGTTTTTGTGTTTACCTTTTTTGTCTGTACAGTTTATATAGTGTGGACATTTTTTACGAGGACAAATATAAACACCTCTCATAGTTATCTTTAATGGTTTTCCGCAATAAGGACAGAGAGACTTTTTAAGGGCAGAAAGGATAGGGGGGTCAAAGAGTGTTTTACGCTCTACTGGTGTGATGTGCTGATACTTGGAGAATAAGCCTAAGTCCATGAGATAAATCTACCACACTTGTATAAGAGTTTATCCACAGGCTTGACAGGAATAATGGTGGTGCTATACTTCTGATGTACCGATAGGTACGGCAGGATAACACCTCGGTAAGAATACTTTGGTCGGGGTGGGAGTAGAAATACTCTTACTCCTGCCAAAGTATTTTTCGTACAACAGAATCAGGAGGTTTTATTTGGATGGCTCACTAAATTGGGTAACTATTTTTCTTTTTTCGCACGGACTTTTTTCTTTTTCTCTCTTTACCCTTTCTCTCTTTGTTCTTTTTACAATATAAAAACTAGCCCCATCACGGAGCTAGGTATACATACCAATACAGTAGGTTCTGAGTACGAAGCCACTGGTCAAGGTCTTCAGGGTTCATTTCTTATACTGTACTCTTTGCTTTAGGACTGTCAAATATCTCTACCTCATCATCATCACGATAGATACCAAATGTCCCGTCATGGAAAGATACGGTGATTATTTCAAAAGGGTCTTTCTTTGGATTGGTCCTGTGTCTTGGCTCATAGGAGATAGAACGAACCGCTTTAATGCGGTCTTTATGTAATATCATATCCGTTTTCTGTATCTCCCATGCTTTCATACAAGTATTCTGACTTCTGAACCACGACGAACATCAAATGTCCTGTGAGGTGTGCTTTTAGTGTTTCTCCTTCCACAGTAAATGCGGATTAAGCCGTTGTGCATATCTTTAACGTCTGTGACGGAAAAGAAGCGTTGCTTACTTGAAAGGTGAGAGCCGTATTTATACTCTACTTTGTCGCCTTTTTGTAGTTGTGAAACTGGAATGTAATTTGTTTGCATTTCAAACAATGAACTAATAGGGGACAGAATACTGAATTATGCGGGGGCTAATACCCAAACTTCCCTATTAACGTGAGTATCCTCCTCCCCATCTATCCACCTACTCTCTCACCTCTCCCCCAACAATTTGAATGGAGTTTAAAGTTGATTCTCGTGAGAAAATCACCCTGACTACCTTACGATAGCCAGCATCCTTCAAAGGTTAGGGGTTATGGGTAGCACCCCACCAAACGGTGGGGGGAGAAGTGATAGTTTCAAGGTACTGATGAACACTGGGAGTGGGAGAGGACGTTCAATGCTTCGATTTATAGTCTAGCTTCAGTCTCGTTCATTACGGTTCACATCCCCCTCTCAATGTTCATCTCACATAGTATATACCACCTAAAAGAAAAGGGTAGTGGTTTTTCCACACCCCCTTCTTGAATCACATGATTGGACGAGGTTTTTGGAATCTAAATCCTCAGACCTCTTTGCACATCTATTATACCATAAACAAAAAAGGGCGCAAGCCCTCTCTTGTCCAACTATTCGACCAGTTAGTATTAGCCAGTTCGGACAGAACGTTGCTAATTGAGTCCCTTACGGTGAAGCAAGGGACTTAGACCAGCACGGTTTAGAGTGTACCCATGGAGCTAGACCACTCCTATCGTAGATATACTTTGCATATTCTACATTACCTCTAGGGGTGAAGACATCAAATCCAAACCTAAGATAGTCTTCCTCGTGATAATACGAGTTAATTTGGAAAATACCGATGTCATCTGGGTTTACTATCCCCCTGAGAATAGTGCCGTCTGCTTTGAACTGTCGTAGGGTTGATTCACAGCGTGCAACGGCGATACCCTTTTCTGCGTCTTCTCCCCACACCTCACGAATCAACGACTCAATGTCTGATGATGTCATACTACGCATTTCTGCGGTAATACGCTGTGGAATCTGATTTATTACTGTGTACTCGACTGAACTAACTGATAATGATGATGTTAATACTGCTAACGAGATTGTACCTTTAGCGACTAATTCTAGCATTATGTAATTACCGCTGGACGTGCTGATATGCTCACCCCTTAGAGAAACCGACTAGGATTCAATGGGGACTGCTGGTACTGATGAGTCTGATACCCTCTACCGACCATGTAATTATACCAAAACCACCCTTTTGGGGTAGTCTGGGGTGTGGACAACGGCGTGGCTTAGTTAAGCCGAAAGTTTGCCGTTTATATGCTTCGACAACTCACCGAGCACAAGACCAATGACCGCAACGACACCAGGGGTGAGGTTCAAATCAGCGAGATTTGCGAGTACAAAATCAACTGCAACGGCAAGAAGCATCATTCCTGCGCGCCACGAGAATGACTTTAATCGTTTAACAAACTCCTCCTTAGAAATCTTGAGAATAGACATAGTATTCTATTACCTATAATACGCCATTATACCATTAAAAAAGGGACTACTGCAATAGCCCCTGTTGGTTCGTAGAGAGGAAACGGATGACCAGATTGTCCTTTAGGGGGACGTAGGCTTCGCAAATGCCTACCAGTGCGCCGTCACGATTAAAGACGGGAGCACCGCATACATGAGTATCCATATCCATCTCGTTACCGAGCTTGAGTGTGTCGCACGCGCCGACCATATCCACCTTGCACGAAGCGAGTTCCCACGGCTTTCCGAAGAAGTTGCCGATGACGAACAGCACATCGTTAGGGAGAGGGTGACGTTGCACACCGACCACTCCTTCGACGTTTGGCTTGTTACCTACGGCGATTTCGAGTATATCCCCGAAATCTCGCAGGAGAAAGCCAGACGTTTGCGGTTGGCGGTAAAACTCCACATCAAACTCCTTGTCGTGACGAAGCAATCCTGACGTGAGGACAGTATCGTTGATGAGGACACCTGTCCACTCTCCACGACCAGTCTTCACTTCACAGACCCTTCGGACGAGTTCGTCGTAGCCTCTACGGTGCATATCACCAAGAGGAAACGAGTACACCTCGACTTTCTTGGCGATGATGATGACCATAAAGACCTCCAAGAGAGTATTGTACCATTAAAAAGCCCCCATGTCAGGAGGCTTGACGCAAGTCAATGACCTGCGGGGAGGGGTCGGGATGGCGCAAGTAGCTTTCGAGGCTGTATGCGTGGTTCCCGTTTTCTGGCTCGCTGTCGAGGTGCTGGGATAAGCACTTGCGACTGCAAAAGCAAGAGTGTGTGATGGGGACGTACCCTATCACCACGATGGGCTTGTGGCAGGTGCGACATACAATTCTCATATTGGGGTTCCGAGTATTGTTACTTGTTTAACCGACACAACAGAGACAGATAGGAATCCATCTCGAACTTCAAAGAGCAGGACGATTTCGTATGTGATTCCTGCATGAACTACTATACAGGAGTGTTTCACTTGTACATTCTACTCCTACTCTGCACAGGACACAATGAGAGTTATGCACAGGTAGAGAAAGAGGAAAGAGAGGATGAGTTCCATATAAAAAGGGGCTATCTGCCCCTGATAACCTCAAAGAGGTAGCCCATAACATTAAACATGATAGCCGAGCACGCCTCCTTGACAGTGATAACGTGTCCGTCCTGCTTGTCCTTACACTCGATACCTCGGTGGATTTTCCATAGGTCGAATGTGTGGCGCAGGAGCGACTTCATGTACACTTCACGGGGTATGCCTTTCTGCCAGTTGTCAGAGTCTCGCAACTTCCCATCAGCCTGTTTGCGATGAGAGGTCATGTAGTCTCCGAATACTTCGAGGACTTCGGGAGACAAAAATCCCTCGTAGTCGTTCTTGCCCTCCTCTTTATTTCTTGTTGCTCCTGTTTCGAAGGTTCTCATACAAAATGATTATACCAATAAAAAGAGGCAAACCTAAGTCTGCCTCGTCATTCCGTGAGGAATGCTTTGTAGCTACCATTGTCAAACAGTTCGATGGACACTCCACCTTGCGACGGGGGTTTATAGCCCGCTTCGTAGGCGTAGGAGCCATACCAACCGAGAAACGCCGATGCGACCACTGTCCACTGTTTTACAAACATCAGACGGCAGTTAATCGGGTCTTCGATGATGACCGTCTCGGATTCGGCGATACAGTCATGGGTATGACCAGACACAAAGAAGTGTACCAGACCAGTCCAGTTCTTAGGACGAGAGGCAATGTTCATCTTGCCACCCTTAGTCTGACTGTTACCGTAACCATGGAAGACGTAGAACGTCCACTTGTAGGTATTGGCGACAATCGACATCGTAACTGGGCCATTAAAGTACGGGACTTTGAGTCGCTCGGCTGCGCACCTGAACGGATATTGAGTAAGAACATCAGTCCAATTAAGGTAAAGCCCATGCGCTGTAAGATGCAAAGTGGGCATGGCAGATCATGATTGATGAACTGATCCAAGAATGCCAGAGTA
>OGVO01000116.1_pt1 | contig 14607 bp, 12 predicted proteins | sample 1575771 | NCBI WGS metagenome assembly OGVO01 (sample SAMN07581527, study PRJEB24739) | freshwater metagenome | place: Singapore | collected 2015-01 | reverse complement strand
GTTTCCCAGTCACGATATATGGTAAAGGAACTTTGGTGGATGGTAATGCTAACTATCCTGTATTCCGCAGCGGTGAAATGATCCTGACTCGTGCTGAAGCAAATGCACGTTTGGGTGGCGCTAATGAGGTTTCTGCATTGGCTGATTTGAATACTCTGCGTGCTGCTCGTATCAGTGGATATACTCCAGTGGTATTAACAGGTACTGCATTGATCAATGCCATCGCTGATGAAAGAAGAAGAGAAATGTTTGGTGAAGGTCACCGCTTCTTTGATCTGAAGCGTACTACTCGCCAGATCACTCGTAGTTCTGTTTGTGGTACTGCAATCTCTGCTGCAGGTAACTGTTCATTGGCTCCTACAGCTAGAGAGTGGGCACTGCCTATTCCTGAAACAGTTCGTAACGCAAATCCGAACCTCGCTCAGAATCCTGGTTATTAATTTTAATACCTTGATCATAAAAAGAAACCCCTTTCAAATTGAAAGGGGTTTCTTTTTATATCAGCAATCTCGAAAATATCATCGCGCTTTTTCCCAGACTGTAAAGGATTTTCCCCTTAGATATTGCCAGGTGCCCACTATCATTGCGATATTCGCCCACACAAAATAAAAAGGCAAATAAAAAAAGCGTGGAATGAATTTTACTTTGATGAGTATACCCCCTAAAAATACCCACACATAAAAAATTGAACACGAAAAAAGTAATTCGGGTGATGGAATATTAGCGCCATTCACATCGATCATAGCCAATAGAACAGGCATTAGTATTACTAAATAGGGCACCACTAACCAACGCAACAGTTTTCGATTGATGAGTTGCAAAACAGGAATCGGTCTCTGATGAAGAAATCTCCACCAATCCACACGCTTGAATATTTGTATACTGCCGGCTGCAATACGAATCTTTCTTTTCCACTCTTTAGCCATGGAAAACGAATACAATTCTACACCAAAAGCTTTTGCTTCATAAGTAATACGATACCCTTGATCTATCACTTGTAAACTCATATACAAGTCATCACAAATCATTCCTTCCGGTATTGGCTTTATTAATGCTGTTCTGAGTGCAAACAATTCTCCGGCTGCTCCTGTAACCGAATGTACATTCGCATCTGCTTCGCGTATCATGGATTCATACTTCCAGTACAATCCTTCCGCAGCCACAGCTCCTCTCTCTCTTCCGTCGGAAACCATTTTCTCACCGGCCACCGCGCCAATCAAAGGATCCCTAAAATGTTGTACTATTTGAACCAAAGCATCGTCATTCAATATTATATTAGCATCTGTAAACAGTACAATATCAGATTTCACTAGAGGAAGTACTCGGTTGATTGCTGCAACTTTTCCCTTTCGTTCCTGTTGATGAAATAATTGCACCTGAGAATAACCAGAAACCAACTTCTCGGATCCATCTGTTGATCCATCCGTTACGATGAAAATGGACTTTTTTTCTTTCGGATAAACTAAGGATAATGTATTCGTGATCTTTTCCTCCAAATAATTCAATTCATTGTATGCAGCGATGACAATGGTAATAGGTGGTAGATCTTTTGAAATAAGCGTCTTACTTTGATCACTTTTACGGAAAAGCTTTATCAACTGCCCAATAAGAATCACTATTATTGGATAACCTAAATAGGTATATACGATGATGTATAATGATATGAAAAAGAGTAGATTCATAATTATGCTGCCGGTGGAATAAAGATATAATCCAATACATCTTCACCATGATAGGACAAAAATTCTCCTTTTGAGTTAACATACATCGCACGATAGCCCAATGATATCAAAGCATTCAAACATTGTTCCTTTTTGGAATCATTCCATAATTCAACCATGATAATAGGATAATGTTGGAGGATAGTTTGCATCCCGCCGCTAAGGACCTCCCACTCATGATTTTCAACATCGATTTTTATACCAACTAGTGTCTCATCCCGATGGTTTTCCATCAATTGGTCAAGCGTTGTTGCCTGCACCTCATACTTCTCCCCTGGTGTATCTTTTTGTGTTTCCAGCGAAGCCAATCCATGTTGTAAAACACCATTTTTTAACGGAACATTCATCTCAACAAATCCACTTTGATTGCTGAGTGCTCTTTCAATTACCACTATATTTTTCAGCTTCTTCTTTCTAAAGAGCCGATTCATCACTTGTATATGCATTGGAATAGGCTCAACAGCTATGATTTTCCGGGAATGATTTTGCTGAGCCAAATAAGCTGACATCACTCCTAAATTGGCTCCAATATCCAAAACCAATCCATGATGTGGTAGAAGATCAACAAAATGCCGGAAGCCTCTTTCATAAGCTACTCCCCGCATTCTTACCAAATTGAACTGAGCCAGTAAAAAAAGCCAGTTCTCCCTTCCAAATATCCTCTGGCCGGTTTTGAATAGCAAGGTCTTGATATGCCCGTTTTTAAGCATGAACAATATTAAGTAAGATTTCAAGAGTTTAACGGGTAAAAACAAGGCTGATTGAAGAATATCCACATAAAGCACGAGCTACTACTTCGGGGACAGTCTTTATTTATCTTTACCCACTAAACTTAACTTTTGCTATGCTTAAAGTAGGCGTGTTTGGCGTTGGCCATCTGGGTAAGTTTCACCTGAATAACTGGAAAGAAATCAAAGATGTAAAACTCATTGGTTTTTTTGACCCCAATAATGATAATGCAAAAATTGCGGTGGAAGAATATGGGCTAAAGCGATTCTCCGATGAAGAGAAGTTGATCGATGCTTGTGATGCGATTGATATTGTCACTCCCACCGATCATCATTTTGCCATTTGCATGATGGCAATCAGAAAAGGGAAACATGTTTTTGTTGAAAAACCTTTAGCACATACAATACAAGAAGGACGAGATATCGTCAATATGGTTCGTGAGGCCAATGTGAAATTACAAGTTGGGCATGTAGAAAGATTTAACCCCGCCTATCTCGCCATTCAACAACAGCAATTAAATCCAATGTTCATTGAAGTACGTCGTTTGGCTCAGTTCAATCCACGAGGCACCGAAGTGAGCGTAATACTGGATTTGATGATACACGATATTGACATCATCCTTAGTCTGGTGAAAAGTGATGTCAAACATATTTCAGCCAGTGGTGTTGCCGTCATGACAGAAACACCTGATATTGCAAATGTGCGTATTGAATTTCACAATGGCTGTGTAGCCAATCTGACCAGTAGCCGCATCAGCATGAAAAAAATGCGTAAGATGAGACTTTTCCAGAAAGACGCTTATATCGGCATCGATTTTCTGGAAAAGAAAACTGAGATCATTAAGTTGAAACAACCCGATGATCAGCATGTATTTTCATTTGATATCGATACACAATATGGCAAAAAAACCATTGCGATCGCCAACCCGATCGTACCTCAGGCCAATGCTATCAAACTTGAACTGGAATCGTTTACCGATGCTATATTGAATAATAAGCCCACAGTTGTAAGTGAAATCGATGGTTTCCTTGCAATGGAAGTAGCTCATCAGATACTGGATAAAATCAATAATACCAGTATTCTGGTCTAATACCATGTACAGCACTAACAAGAAAATAGCCTGGTGGTATATTCTGTCCGACTTCTTGTTTGCAGCTTGCAGTACTTACTTATTCTTTACTTATGTTGTAAAGGATATACCTTTTACTTCCTTTGATAAAGACACAACGCTTTTATATAAGGTAGTATTGGTTCCTTTTTCATGGCTGTTATTTTTTGCCTTTGTAGGAAGTTATCAGCAATCATTGTATGAGAAGTCTAGGTTGAATGAAATGACCGCTACATTCATTCATGTGTTACTAGGCTCTTTCATTGTTTGTATCATCGCTTCTATTGATGCATCTGTTTTTTTCACTTCTTTTCTTTCTTACTTTGTTATTAGCTTCCTTTTGCTATTTACCGGCAGACTCATCATACTCCATTTTGTTAAAAGAGCCATCTTAAATGGGAAGCTGATTTTCAACGCACTCATCATTGGCAACAACCAATATGCGGTTCAAGCGTTTCAGGAAATTCAGAAAAATTTCAAATACCTGGGAATTCGTGTTACCGGATATATTACTACCGGTGGAGATAAAGGAAATGGCCTTAGCAAATGGTTGCCCAATTTTGGTTCGATTACCAACCTACAAGAACTGATCAGAGAAAAACAAATTGATAAAGTGATTCTGGCACTTGATAAAAATGAACACACTGCGATCGATGAAATACTCTACCGATTATCAGATAGCGAAACTGATGTGAAGCTAGTAGCAAATACCTTAGACATTCTTTCCGGTTCTGTTAAAACCAATAATGTTTTTACTGCCTCACTCATCGATATCCGATCAAATCCATTAAGCGCATGGCAACAGAATGTAAAGCGATTAACAGATATCCTTGTTTCATTGATTGTACTGATCCTATTATTTCCACTCTATATATTTATCGCTACACGTACAGCATTGTCTTCTAATGGAGGAATTTTTTATGTACAGCAAAGAATCGGATATAAAGGAAAACCATTCCTTATCTATAAATTCCGGAGTATGGTTGCCGATGCAGAGAAAGATGGCCCCATGCTTTCCAGTGATGATGACTCTCGGATTACTAAATGGGGAAAATTCATGCGAAAATGGAGACTCGATGAATTACCACAACTATGGAATATTCTAAAAGGCGATATGAGTTTGATTGGGCCCAGACCTGAACGAAAAGTATACATTGACCAGATCAACTTGAAAACTCCGTATTACCGATACCTCTTACAAATGAAGCCTGGACTCACTTCCTGGGGCATGGTGCAATTTGGCTATGCATCTTCTGTTGATGAAATGATCGAGAGAATGAAATATGACCTTATTTATATTGAGAATGCTTCACTCTTGCTTGATTTTAAGATCATGATACACACGTTGAGAATTATACTTTCGGGTAAAGGAAAATAAATTGCCACTGAAAACACAGAAATACACAGAACGATTCAGTGCTTCTCTGTGTCCTCAGTGGCAATAAAATTATAAAACCCCCTTAGTAGAAGGCAAATGATTCGAGAATGGATCGCGCTTCACAGCCATACGAATGGCTTTTGCAAATGCTTTGAAAATAGCTTCGATCTTGTGATGCTCATTATCTCCCTTACATGAGATGTTCAGATTACACTTTGCAGCATCACTGAATGATTTGAAGAAGTGAAAAAACATTTCAGTAGGCATTTCTCCGATCTTTTCTCTTTTAAACTCTGCTTCCCAAACGATCCAGTTTCTTCCACCGAAATCGATCAATACTTTTGCTTCCGCTTCATCCATAGGAATAGCGAATCCATAACGTTCCATTCCCCGTTTATCGATCAACGCTTTAGCAAATGCCTCTCCCAATGCAATACCTGTGTCTTCGATGGTATGATGCTCATCTATATGCAAATCCCCATCTGTATGAATAGTAAGATCTATTTTCCCATGTCTGGCGATCTGATCCAACATATGATCAAAAAAACCAAGTCCGGTATGAATATCTGAACGACCTGATCCATCTAGATTTAATCTGACATTGATCTTTGTTTCATTGGTATTACGTTCATGATCCACAACACGCATTCCTAGTTTCAGAAAGCTATATATCTCTTGCCAGTTATCCGTTTCAAGTGCTATCACAGGTCTCAATGCCTGCTCTTGTTCCTCAGTTAAAGTATGCAATGGTGATTTCAAATAAATGGCTTTACAACCTAAATTCTTAGCCAGCTGAATATCACTCCAGCGATCGCCAATCACATAAGATCGTGTAAGGTCAAACTTTTCTGTATCAAAAAAATGCTGCAACAAAGCAGTTCCCGGCTTACGTGTTGGCTGGTTATCAGAAGCAAAAGTTCTGTCTATGATCATTTCATCAAAAACAAATCCTTCTCCTTCTAGTGTACGCAACATCAGGTTGTGATAGGGAAAAAAAGTTTCTTCAGGATAACTAGCTGTACCTAATCCATCTTGGTTCGTGACCATTACTTTATAATAATCAAACGATGCTGCGATCTGGGCCAATGTACTAATGCTTCCTTTTACAAAGGAAGTTTTATCAGTACTGTCCACTTGAAAATCAATCGGTGGTTCCTGAAGTACGACCCCATCTCGATCTATGAATAATACCGGTCTCATAGTTTACTTAATTTTTGCTCTGGCTGCTTTTACTTCTGCTGCTGTAACAACAGACGCTTTATTACTCCAATTATTTCTAATATAAGTCAATACATCTGCAATCTGCGTATCAGTAAGATCTGGATTTGCAGACATATTATTATCATAATACTCTCCATCGATCTCCACCCTGTCTGTCATACCCTTAATGATAATGCGAACCAATTTTAGTTTATCATTTCCTTTTACTGTTGATGCTCCATCCAATGGAGGATTGAGTCTGGGAACACCACTTCCATCTACCTGATGACAAGCCATACAACGCTGAAGATAAATGGTCTTACCACGATCGATAGAGGCTTTGATAGAAGGCTGCTGAACATTTGTAATGGGTTTACTAGCAAATGCAGAACTCAAAACCAAGATCAAACTTAAGAGATAAGCATAGTTCATACAATTGATTATTTGGCGTTATACATGATTCTGTAAATAGTGCCTTTCACATCATCAGATACATACAAAGACCCGTCCGGACCCTGTGTTAATCCACATGGTCTGTGTTTAGCATCACGTGGATTTTTTACTACCTCAGTTCCTGAGAATCCATTGGCGAATACTTCCCATTTACCGGAAGGCTTACCATTTTCAAAAGGAACAAACACTACATAATATCCTTCCTGAGGTAAAGGTGAACGATTCCATGATCCATGAAATGCAATGAATGCGCCATTCTTATATTTTGTTGGGAATTGATTACCTGTATAAAACAATAAAGCATTCGGAGCCATATGCGCCGGAAAAGCTACAATTGGGTCGATTGCTTTTTCTCCGCCGGCTTTTTTACCATCGCCACCATACTCAGGCGACAATACTTTCTTTTTCTGAAAATGATCATAATAAACATAAGGCCATCCGGCATCGTCTCCTTTATTGATGGCATACATGGTTTCAGAAGGCAGTTCTGCACTTACGGTTGTATCAAACATATCAGGATACAAAGTGTACAACATATCTCTACCATGCATGGTCACATATAATTTGTTTTGCTGATCATTCCAATCAAGACCTACTACATTTCTCAATCCCGTTGCGTAACGTATTCCATTGTGATAACCTTGATCTATTTGATCAACTTTAAACTGCCAAATACCTCCTGCTGAATCCAAAATTGGACATGGATACATTCCTTTTGAACCTTTCGTACGGTCTACCTCCTGACAAGAATTAGAGGGCGCACCAATATTCACATAAATATTACCATCATTATCTAAAGCCAGTGATTTCGAAGCATGCTGGCGTTTATCCCATAATCCTTTTACAATCCGCTGAGGGTTATCAGGATTCGTTACTTTCCCATTTTCATCCAATTGATAACGATACACATCTTCATTAGATGATGCATACAAATAGTTGCCTTTAATAGCGATGCCGGTTCCTATATAATTCGCAAAACTGGTCTCGATTTCCATTTTACCATCTTTATTGGCATCCGTAAGATAAACAATGCCTTTACCTCCCACCAATCGTTCGAGCTTTACATAAATACCTCCTTGTTTGGTAGCTACGATATGTCTGGCTCTGCCCAGATTATCTGCAGCGATCATAGCACCAAATCCTGAAGGCAAAGTCAAGCCAGCATTATCAGCATCTGCAACCACTTGATTACTTGCAGAAATTTTTGTGGAATCATTAGCAGCTACCGCCAACGATAAAGAAGTAGTTAAGAAAACAAGAAACAACTTTTTCATATGAATCTGAATTTGAGATGAAAATACAAATGAAAATACAGAGTTGATTAGTTTGTTTGAGAAGCATACCATTCCTGCATAGCGTCAACCAATTGGGTATTTTCCTGCTCAGTACCAACAGTAATGCGTAAACAATTCTCACATAACTGAATATTACTTCGATCACGCAGTACAATACCCTTCGTCAATAAAAACTCATACACTTTTCTCGCATCTGCAATCTTTACCAAAATAAAATTAGCATCAGATGGATAAACGGTTTCTACAGTAGGCATCGATTCAAAAACCTCTGCCAAAGCCTGACGCATATCTACCAGTAATTTGATCATATCATTTACCTGACCTACTTCTTCCAAGGCCTTCAATACCAATTCTTGTGTTGCTTGATTGATATTATAAGGCGGTTTCACTTTATTCATGACTTCAATGATGGCTTGTGAGGCAAAAGCCATTCCCAATCGTAATCCTGCTAGCCCCCAGGCCTTACTGAGTGTTTGTAACACCACCAGATTCGGATACTCCTTTAATTCTTGCACGAATGATTTTTGTCTGGCGAAATTGATATACGCTTCATCAATCACCACAATACCATTGAAATTATTCAATACCATTTCAATATCGGTACGATTTAAAGAATTGCCTGTTGGATTATTGGGTGAGCAAAGCCATATGATCTTGGTATTGGTATCGATTAGATTTTCAAGATGAACTAAGTCTAATTGAAAATCCGGCAACAACTGTGCTTTACGAATAGCAACATCATTGATATGGGCACTTACCTCATACATTCCATAAGTAGGTGGACAAATGATCACATTATCTTTTCCCGGCTCACAGAAACATCGAAACAAAATATCAATACATTCATCGCTACCATTACCCAAGAAAATATGTTCGGAAATAATTCCTTTGATCGTACTAAGTTTCTGCTTAATAAGCTGCTGATGTGGATCCGGATACCGATTATACCATTTCAATAATGGAGACCCCAAACTATTTTCATTAGCATCTAAAAAAACTTTAGCCTCACCACTAAACTCATCACGAGCTGATGAATAAGGAGTTAACTTTTTTATATTTTCTCTGGTGAGTGAATCCAGGTTGAACATATCTATAAATTATAAATGATGCAATATTTACAAACGTATGGTTACAGCTCTTTTATGCGCTTCTAGCCCTTCAGCTGATGCCATGGCTGTTACAGTTGGCGCAATCGCTGACAGGCCTTCTTTTGTAAGTCTTTGATAGGTGATCTTTTTAACGAACGAATCCAAACTCACGCCACTGTAAGCTCTTGCAAAACCATTGGTAGGCAAAGTATGATTGGTTCCACTGGCATAGTCACCCACACTTTCCGGAGAATAATTTCCTAAGAAAACAGAACCTGCATTGGTAATTTTTTCTGCCATTGATTCATCATTCTCACAAGAGAGAATCAAATGTTCAGCAGCATATTCATTCACCAACTCAATGGCTTCATCCATATTTTTCACCAAGACTGCTTTACTATTTTCCAAAGCCTTTGCAGCCAATTCTTTTCGAGGCAATTGTTCTAATTGGACATTCAGTTCCTTCATTACATCATCTACCAACTGAGCATCTGTTGACACTAATAAAACCTGACTATCTGCACCATGTTCTGCCTGACTTAATAGATCAGCCGCTACATAAGAAGCATTGGCTGTACGATCTGCCAATACACAAACTTCGCTGGGACCTGCGGGCATATCAATAGCTGTTCCCTCCTGTTGCACCAGTTGTTTTGCACAGGTCACATATTGATTACCCGGACCAAATATCTTATACACTTTAGGAACAGTTTCCGTACCGTAAGCCATTGCTGCAATGGCTTGTACTCCACCTATTTTAAAGATCTTATGAACACCTGTTAAACTAGCTGCATAAAGAATAGCAGGGTTTAGTTTCCCTTCTTTATCGGGTGGTGAACAAAGTATTACTTCTTTACATCCTGCGATTTGTGCCGGGATAGCCAGCATTAATATCGTAGAGAATAAAGGTGCGGTACCACCTGGAATATATAACCCTACTTTATCGATGCCGATCGACTTTCTCCAACATCTGACACCTTTCATTGTCTCGACCACTTCAATACCCGCTTTTTGTTTTTCATGAAAGACACGAATATTGTTGGCTGCTTGTTTGATCGCTCTTTTTAAATCATCAGGTACTTGCTGTATTGCGGATTCGATTTCTTTTTCCGTTACCTCAAGTGATGATAGTTGTACCCCATCAAATTGACGTGTGAATTGAAACACTGCCGTATCACCATCTTGCTTCACAACATTCAACACTCCCTTAACTTGTTGCTCCAAGGTAACAGTATCAATTACAGGACGTTGAATTATATTCTTCCAAACGCTTCTTTCTGGTAATTCAATTTTTTTCATACTTCTCTTTTATCTATACGATCATTTTTTCAATCGGCACTACTAATATTCCTTGAGCACCTGCTGCTTTCAATTGTTCAATGATATCCCAGAATTCATTTTCATTGAGTACACTGTGAACACTGCTCCATCCCGGATCAGCCAAAGGCAATACAGTTGGGCTTTTCATACCGGGTAATAAAGCAATGATCTCAGAAAGTTTTTCATTGGGTGCATTGAGCAAGATGTACTTATTGTTCTTTGCTTTCTTCACCGATTGAATACGGAATAACAAACGATCCAATAATTGTGTTTTCTCGGCTTCCAATTCATTGTTACGGATCAATACAGCCTGTGACTGTAAAATAGTTTCCGCTTCTTTTAATCCATTCATGAACAGGGTTGATCCACTGCTTACTAGATCACAAATAGCATCTGCCAACCCGATACCCGGCGCAATTTCAACACTCCCACTGATCTCATGGATCTCTGCGGAAACCCCTTTTTCTTTTAAAAATGCATCAACAATCACCGGATAACTGGTAGCGATCTTTTTACCATTTAGAAAAGAAGCATCTGTATACTCTTCTCCACGACGAACTGCCATGCTCAAACGACATTTTCCAAAACCGAGTTTCTCAACCACCTTCACTTTCTTTTTCTTCTCGTAGACCACATTCTCACCTACAAAACCGATATCTGCAACTGCATCTTCTACATACTGAGGAATATCATCATCCCTTAGAAAATAGACTTCCAATGGAAAATTGGTAGCTTCTGCCTTGAGTTTGTTTACGCCATTACTAATATCAATACCACATTCCTTTAACAAACGAATGGAGTCATCGTGTAAACGGCCACTTTTTTGAATTGCGAGCTTTAGCTTCATAGTATTCAGTTAAAATAAAAAGGGCTTACCCGTTGGTAAGCCCTTCAATGTTTTATGTTCGGCACAAAACACCAACAGCCTACCCGATGGGTAAGTAATGATGATGGTGGATATGTGCAAATTGTTTCATGAGGTGCAAAAGTACAGGCATCTGCATTTCTATGCAAATTTTTTTCACCCACCCATCCTTTAAGCCTTCTTTCCTGCCCCATATTGCCTAACTTACGTGTCCCAAATTGCAACCTATGTTAAAAACAATGGTATTTGCTATGCTGTCAATGATCTGTCTGACAGCCGCTTCCCAAAAGAGAAAATTGATCTGGAGTGATGAGTTCAACAAAAACGGACTACCAGATTCTACCAAATGGAACTATGATGTTGGTGGACATGGATGGGGCAATAATGAACTTCAGTACTACACATCCAAACAGTTAAAGAATGCCAGGGTTGAAAAAGGTATGTTGGTGATTGAAGCCCACAAAGAGAAAATGGGTGAAAATGAATATACCTCTGCCCGATTAGTGACCAAAGGAAAAGGGGATTGGAAATATGTACGTATTGAAGTTCGCGCTAAATTACCCAAGGGTGTCGGCACCTGGCCTGCCATATGGATGCTAGGTACTACCCCGAAAATTACCTGGCCTGATGATGGCGAGATCGATATCATGGAACACGTAGGTTATAACCAAGGAACGATTCATGCTTCTACCCATACAAAAAAATATTTTCACAGCATTGGCACACAGAAAACCGCAACAATCCCTGTACCGGACTGTAGTGAAAAATTTCATGTCTATGCATTGGAATGGAATGAAGAAACTGTCACCGTACTGGTAGATGATAAACCCTACTTTACTTTTAAGAATGAACATACCGGTAATGATGCCTGGCCTTTTGATAAGCCTTTTCACTTATTGCTAAATATTGCTGTAGGAGGTTCATGGGGCGGACAAAAAGGAGTAGATGAAAAGGTATTCCCACAGAAAATGTGGATCGATTATGTACGTGTTTATCAATAAAAGAATTTTCAAAACCAACACCGATAAAACCAACGATTATGAAAAAATGGTTCTTTAGTATCCTTATCGCCGGTGCATCTTTTACAACTTTGCATGCACAGGATGATAATAGCTATCGCACACCTGCCAAGGAAGTAGTGGAATTGCTGCTGGCAAAACCTACGCCCTCAGTAAGCATTGACGGCAAAGCAGAATGGATGCTATTAAGTGAAAGAAATAGTTATCCAACCGTAGAAGAACTCGGTCAACCGGAACTGCGGGTTGCAGGTTTGAGAATCAACCCTAATAACTTCGCGCCCAGCAGGCAGAACTTCATCAATAATTTTTCGCTACAAAATATTAAAACAGGCATGAGTACACAGGTAACCGGTTTGCCTGCAAACTTGCTTGCGGGCAATGTAACCTGGAGCCCTTCAGAAACTAAAATTGCATTCACGCATACAACAGGATCGAGAGTTGATTTGTATGTGATTGATGTAGCGAGTAAAAAAGCTACAAAAATCAATAAGCAAGCATTGAATACTGTCTTGGGTACTTCTTATACCTGGGTAGATGATAATACTATTATTTACAAAGCTGCTACACAATCAGCTGCCAATGCCCCAAAGCGCCCGATCACTCCGAAAGGACCCACCATTCAACAGAATTTAGGTAAAGCAGCTCCTAGCCCTACTTACCAGGATCTGATCAAATCTCCTTTTGATGAGCAACTATTTGAATTTTATGCTACCGGACAATTAGTACAAAATAAAAATGGCGTAGAAACCAATCTGGGTAAATCAGGTATTGTTTCCACTTTTAGTTTGTCGCCTGATAAAAAGTACATGATGGTAAGAACCATTCGTAAACCCTTCTCTTATTTGGTGACTGCGAATGGATTTCCTTCAACAATTACTATCCAAGATCTAACAGGTAAAGTAGTAAAAGTATTGGCTGAATTACCTTCTACTGAAGGAACACCTTCAGGTTATGACAACACACAAAATGTACCAAGAGGTTTTGATTGGAGAGATGATGAAGCCGCTACCATTACATGGGCCATGCCTTTGGATAGTGGTTTAATTAAAAAGCAAGTGGAATACCACGATGCTGTATATGCATTGAGTGCTCCATTTACCGGTGAGGCTAAAGAATTATTCAAAACTAAAACACGTTATGCCGGTACTACCTGGGGGGATGCTACGCTGGCATTGGTTCAGGAAGTATTGAGATCAAAACAAACTGTTCGTGTCAGTAGATATAACAGCACAACCGGTTCTTTCGAATTATTGATCGAAAGAAACCAGACCGACGCTTATAACAACCCGGGATCACCTGTATTAACAAGAAACAAATTTGGCAGACCGGTGATTCAAACGACTGATAATGGTTCTAAGATTTTGATGAATAATACCACCGGATCTTCTCCAAAAGGTGATCTTCCCTTCCTCGCTAAATTTGATTTGACTACTAAAAAGAATGAGATCATCTGGCGTTGCGCTGAAGGTGTTTATGAAACTGTGAATGACGTGATCGATGCAGATAAATTGGTTTTATTAACCCGCCGTGAATCACAAACAGAAGTTCCTAACTATTACATCAAGAATCTGGTTCTACGTATTGCAGACAGAGCCATTACGAAGTTTACCAATCCCTATCCACAATTGGAAGGTGTAACAAAAGAAAAAGTAAAATACAAAAGAGCAGATGGCGTTGATCTAACCGGAGAACTGTATTTACCAAAAGGTTATAATAAAGACAAAGATGGTCCATTGCCTTTGATCATTTGGGCTTATCCACGTGAGTTCAACAGTGCTGCTGATGCTGCGCAGATCAGAGGTAGTCAGTATCGCTTTACTACTTTAAGCTGGGGATCGCCTATTTACTATGTAACCCAAGGTTATGCCGTACTTGATAATGCAGAAATGCCCATCGTAGCTACATCTGCAGATAAAAAGCCAAACGATAATTTCGTTGCTCAGCTAAAGATGAATGCTGAAGCTGCCATCAATCATTTGTCTGGATTAGGTGTGGCAGATAAAAATCGCGTAGGTGTGGGCGGACATAGCTATGGCGCTTTCATGACCGCTAATTTATTGGCGCATACCAATTTATTCAAAGCGGGTGTTGCCAGAAGTGGTGCTTATAACAGAACACTGACTCCATTTGGCTTCCAGAATGAAGACCGCACTTACTGGCAGGCTCCTCAGTTATATTATGAGATGAGTCCATTCAGCTATGCTGATAAAATCAAAACACCGATCTTATTGATTCATGGAGATAGCGATGATAATACCGGCACCTATCCTATCAATAGTGAACGTTTATACGCTGCGATCAAGGGACATGGTGGTACTGTGCGTTTTGTATTCCTTCCTTACGAAGCACATGGCTATCGCGGAAAAGAGAATGTATTGCATACTTTATGGGAGCAACAACAATGGCTATATAAAATATCGTGACTGGGAAA